>Ga0335069_10003500_pt1 | contig 23688 bp, 26 predicted proteins | sample Lox_Sample_11_FD_206714 | JGI IMG/M metagenome (GOLD analysis project Ga0335069, IMG submission 206714) | Soil microbial communities from Loxahatchee National Wildlife Refuge, Florida, United States - Lox_Sample_1.1 | ecosystem: Environmental > Terrestrial > Soil > Wetlands | place: USA... | reverse complement strand
GACAACCTGGTTGAGATGCACCAGGGAGGTATTGAGCAATCCTAAAATCGCCTGCGGATAGAAGCCCAGCACGATCGCGATCGCGGCGAGCGGAACGAGCATCGCGGTCTCGCGGAAATCCATGTCCTTGTAGCCGGCGTACTTCTCGTTGAACGGCCCAAGATAGATACGCTGATAGGTCCACAGAAGATATCCGGCCGTAAGTATCGCCGTCGCCGCGCCGAAGACGGTCATCAGCGGATGCGTCTGCCACGCTCCGAGTAGGACGAGCACCTCGGAAATAAAGGCCGACAGTCCGGGCAATCCCATGCCCGCAAAAAACGCGATTCCTGTCATTCCCGCATAAAGCGGCATTTGCTGCGCAAGTCCGCCGAAACCGTTGATCTCGCGATGATGGGCGCGATCGTAGATCACGCCAACCAGAATGAAGAGCATCGCCGTGACCGTTCCGTGATTGAACATCTGAAGGACGGCGCCGTTAATTCCCGCCGCGGTGAACGACGCCATCCCAAGCATCACGTATCCCATGTGGCTGATCGACGAATACGCGACCAGCTTCTTGAAATCGGTCTGCGCCATCGCGCACATCGCGCCGTAAACGATGTTGATCGTGCCGATCACGCCCAGGAACAGCCACGCAAGATCGTGGCTCGCGCCGGGCAGCACGGCAAAATTCACGCGCAGGATTCCGTAGGTTCCCATCTTGAGGAGCACGCCCGCCAGGATGACGCTGATCGCGGTGGGCGCTTCGACGTGCGCGTCGGGCAACCATGTATGGAACGGGAATGCCGGGATTTTGATCGCAAATCCGATGAACAGCGCGAGCCACGCGATACGTTGAAACGTCATCGTGAAGTGGCTCGCATTCGACGCCAGTTCGGTCAGGTCAAAGGTCGGCGTCGGCGCGTAGTAATAGAGCCCGAGCATCGCCAGCAGCATCAGCACCGAGCCAAACAACGTATAGAGGAAAAACTTGATCGCGGCGTACTCGCGTCGCGGACCGCCCCAGACCCCGATCAGAAAATACATCGGTAGGAGCATCACTTCCCAGAAAATGTAGAACAGGAAGAAATCGAGCGAGACGAACACGCCCATCATCCCGGTGTCGAGCATCAAAAGCAGCGCGTAGTAGGCGCGCACGCCCTTTTCGATTCCGAAGCTCGCGAACACCGAGATGAAGCAGATGAGCGCGGTCAGCAGCACCATCGAGATGCTGATACCATCGACTCCCATGAAGTAGCTGATGTGGTAGGTCGGTATCCATTCGTGCCGTTCCGCGAACTGCACGGCGGTCGTGGTGGTATCGAAATTCTCGTAGAGCCAAACCGCAATGAGAATCTGCGGCGCAGTCGCCGCCACCGCGATCCATTTGGCGGCCGACTTCATCGCTTCCGGGCACGCGAGGATCGCGACCATACCCGCCAGCGGGATGAAGGTGATGAGGGTGAGCGCGTGATTCATAACCTCTCTCGTGGTTCGCGATGGCCAGGCGGCACTGCTATGCGCGCAACATCGCGCGCAGCAGCAGAATAACCATCACGCCTCCCAAAATTCCGTATAGATATCCGTTTATCGAGCCGGTCTGGAAACGACGCAGCCGTCCCCCGACTTCGAGCGTCAGATTCGACGCGAGATTTACCAGGCCGTCGACGACATAGGAGTCGAATAGACCGGAAAGCCACGCCCCAATGACCGTGAGGCGCGCGGCGAGATTGACGACGCCGTCAACGATGTGCAGGTCGAACCATGCGAGCGCGCGCGTCGCCGCGAGATACGGCTGAACGATTGCGGCATTGTAGATCTCGTCGATGTAGTACTTGTTGAGCACGACGCGGTACGGGATGCCCTCGAACATTTCGGAGAGCTTGCCCGGATCGATCTTGTTCTGGCGATACATCAGATCAGCCGCAAGCCATCCCGCACCGACCATCACGAAAGCCGCGACCGCCATCAGCGCTTCGATCGCATGGCTATGGATCCCGGACTCGACGACCTGGCGCGTCACTTCAGAGCTGAAAACCGGATCAAGGAAATCCTCGAACGGTTTGAACTTCGCGATGAACTCCGGGATCTTCACCATCCCGCCAAAGACCGAAAGCACCCCCAAAACGACAAGGACGTACGCCATCGAGGGCGGCGATTCGTGCAGGTGATGCTCTTCTTCATGCGTTCCACGGAAATGTCCGAAGAACGTCATGTAAACCTGACGGAACATGTAGAACACCGTCAGTCCCGCGCCGAGCCATAGCATTAGCCAAAGGATAACGTGCCCCTTCGCGAATGCCTGCCAGATGATCTCGTCCTTCGACATGAAACCCGCGAACGGAGGCACGCCCGCAAGGGCCAGCGTTGCGACCAGAAAGGTGACGAACGTGATCGGCATCTTCTCGCGCAATCCGCCCATCCTGCGCATGTCCTGCTCTCCGCCCATCGCGTGGATGACGGAGCCCGATCCGAGGAACAGGCACGCCTTGAAAAATGCGTGCGTCATCAGATGGAAGACGCCCGCCGCGTAAGCTCCTACGCCGACCGCGGCGAACATGTATCCGAGCTGGCTTACGGTCGAGTACGCGAGAACCTTCTTGATGTCGTTCTGCGCCACACCGATCGTCGCCGCGAACAGCGCCGTCAGGGATCCGACAGTCGCGACCACAAGCATCGTCGACGGCGCCATCGAGAACAGGAAGTTCAGCCGCGCGACCATGTATACGCCTGCGGTGACCATCGTCGCGGCGTGGATCAGCGCGCTGACCGGAGTCGGACCGGCCATCGCGTCCGGCAACCATACGTACAGGGGAATCTGGGCTGATTTACCCGTAGCGCCAATAAAAAACAGCAGCGTCACGAAGCCGACCAGCGGCATCCCGAGATAACCCGGCTGTCCCGCGAGCATCGGCGCGTATTTCGCAATTTCGCGCGTTACGAGCGTCGGATGGCCGACCGCACTAAGTCCCCAAAACAGGGCGTAGAGCGCGATTACGAACGCCCAATCTCCCACGCGATTGACGATGAACGCCTTGTTGCCTGCGGTCGTGTTGGCGAGGACCTTGTACCAGAATCCGATGAGCGCGAATGAGCACAGCCCCACGCCTTCCCATCCGACGAACATCAGCCAGAGGTTGTCGCCAAGCACCAGCACGAGCATCGCGAACGTAAACAGGTTCAGCCATCCGAAGAATCGCCAGTACGATTCGTCGTCGTGCATGTAGCCGGTCGAGTAGATGTGGATGAGTCCGCCGACGCCGGTCACAACGAGCGTCATCAGCATCGAGAGCGGATCGAGCCAGAATGCCAGACTGAGATTCAGCCCGCCGACGTCGAACCAATTCCACATCGAATCGAGCATGAAGCGGTTTTCGGGCGCGAGGCCGAGCATCGTGATGAATCCGTAAACCGCGATCGCGAACGCGCCGGCGACAGTGCCGCATCCAACGATGCTGATTGCGCTTTTCCCGAAAGTCTTTTGCAGGCGCGAGCCGAGCAGGAAGTTGATCGTTGCGCCGATGAGCGGCAGCAGAACGATCCAGCGCACGAAGCTGACGGTGATCGGATGTTCCATCTCCAGTTGCTATCCCCGCTTCGTCATCCGCTGAGCGTTTCGGTTGCGCTTACGTCGATCGTTCTGAAGTTCTGATAAATCGCGAGCACGACAGCGAGCCCGATAACCGCCTCGGCCGCGGCGAGCATGATCACGAAAATAGCGAAAATCTGCCCGTCGTATTTCGCCCCGCCGTAGTACGAGAACGCGAGATAATTGATGTTCGCCGAGTTCAGGATCAGCTCGACGCCCATCAGGATGCCTATCGCATTGCGCCGCGTGAGAACGCAGTAAAGGCCGAGCAGGAAAATAATCAGGCTCAGTACCAGGAAGTGATATATCGTGACTGCCCCGCCCATTGGTTCCCCTCTACCAATTCCTCAGTCGCGCACTTCGTGCCTTGAGATGACGATGGCGCCCACAAGGGCCGCCAGCAGCACGAGCGATGCGACCTCGAAAGGAAGCACGTAGTCCCCCAGGAATGCATTGCCGATCGCATAAGTCGTAGGCGCGGCAGCGGGTACCGGCGCGGTATGCCACTGCGTGCGGAATATCGCGACGATCATCACAATTCCAACGAGCACGATCGTGACGATCGCGGGCGCCGCTCCAACAACGCGATTCGAGACGGTGACGTCAGAAATGCCCTGCGTGAGCATCACCGCGAAGATCGTCAGCACCAGGATGCCGCCGACGTATACCAGCAACTGAACCATCGCGACGAAGTCCGCCGCGAGCATCACATACACGCCAACGACGCCCATGAACGCGCCGAGCAGCGCGAACGTTGAGTAGACGATATTGCGGGAAAACGCGACGATCGCTGCCGACCCTATCGTCAGTGCGGCGACGGCATAGAAGATCAGCTGCGGCAGGATCATCGTAATTCGCGCCTTTCCCGGACCGCGCTCACGCGGCCCCGTCTCCCCCGGAAGCGGGCTTGTCGCCCCCGGGCTGCGCGAACTCTGACAGGTAGCGCATTCCGCGATTCAGTATCGGCAGGATTTGCGGATCGGTCTCGGGTCCCTTCTTGGGCTTGTAGGCGAGCACGGGCTCCTTGACGAAGCGACGGATCATGCTTTCGGTCGAGAAGTCCGCTCCTTCGAACTCGGTCGTGTGATGGATCGAACCGGTGGGACACGGCTCGCTGCATAGACCGCAGTACATGCATTTTATGATGTCGATGTCGAACTGGTAGAGCACCATGTTGCGCGTCTGAGGGTCTTTTTCCGCAACGATGGTGATGCAATCGATCGGGCAGGCGCGCTCGCAGGCCAGACATCCCGTGCAGATTTCGAGGTCGACTTCCAGGATTCCGCGATAGCGGAACGGAAGCATATCCTGCACGCGCACGGGCGTTCGATCCGGATATTGAACGGTGTACGGTTTGCGAACGAAATGCGACGCGCTGACCGCCATCCCTTCGAAAATCGAGGTGACGGTCTCGCGAATGTTGCGGATATATTCGGCTGCGGCGCCCATAATCAGATTATCGGGCTGAAATACAGCTCCATCTTCGAACTACGTACGTAATGAATTACCCGGCGGATGAAGACTATCCCGATCACGACCGCCAGTGCGAACAAAATCCAACCCATGACAGGATTTCCATCCGGCCAGATAGCGACCCAGACTGCCGTCCCCAGCATGTCGATGAACGCCAGCGGCACCAGGTACTTCCAGCAAATCGTCATCAGTTGATCGATGCGCACGCGCGGCAGCGTCGCGCGAATCCACATCGATATGAATACGAATGTCAGCACTTTGACGTTGAACGTGATCAACTGGAGCACGTTCATGATCACGCGATTGTCGGTGACACGCGGGAACTGCCATCCGCCGAAAAACAGCGTCGTCATGATGGCGCCCACCAGGAACAGGTTTCCCCATTCCGCCATGAAGAAGAACAGATAGCGCATCCCGCTGTATTCGGTCGCGAAACCGGCGACCAGCTCCGATTCCGCTTCGGGAAGATCGAAGGGAGTCCGGTTTCCTTCAGCCAGGACGGAAATGAACACGATATTCGCCGCAACGAAACAGAAAGGATTTGCAAACGCGAACCATTGGTTCGGGGCCCATCCCTGCGCCTTGATGATCGACTGCATCGAAAGCGTTCCGGTCATCAGAACGATCGGAAAAATCGAAAGTCCGGCGGGAATCTCGTAGCTGACAATTTGCGCCGCCGAGCGGATTCCTCCGATCAGCGACCATTTGTCGTTCGACGCCCATCCCGCCATCAATATCCCAACGACCGTTAGCGCGGTGACGGCGGTAAAATAGAGGATGCCGACGTTCAAATCAGCGAGAATCAAATCCTGCGAAAACGGCATCACCGCCCACGGCACGACGAAAGCCAGCACCACGAGATACGGGGCCATCTTGAACAGCGGCGGGTCGGCTTCCTCGGGTATCAGGTCTTCTTTGCATACGTGTTTCACGCCGTCGGCCAGCCATTGCAGGAAGCCGTTGGGACCCACCCGATTCGGACCGACGCGGCTCTGGATTCGCGCCCACACCCGACGCTCGACCCAGCTCACGATTCCGGCGAACGGAAACGCGATTACGAGAAACACGATCGCGCTGAATCCGGCGATGAACAGCGCGGCGACGAGATCGTAGGGCGGATTCTTTCCGAACGCGCCCGATTTGATCAGATTGTCAACCAGTTGCTGCATGGCGCCCCTAGCGATCGATCTCCGGAGCAATAACGTCGAGACTTGCGATAAGCGCGACCAGGTCCGCGATCATCAGGCCGCGCGAGAGCTTCTGCACAATTCCCATCGCGCTGAACGACCCGGTGCGCACGTGAACCCGATACGGGAGCGGAGTTCCGTCGCTCACGACATACCATCCCATGTCGCCACGTCCGCTTTCGACGCGAACGTAGCACTCGCCCGCGGGCGGCTTGAGATTGCGCGGTACCTTGGCCAGCACGGGACCGTCGGGGATCTGGCGCAGCGCCTGGCGAAGTATCTTGACGGATTCCTTCAGCTCGCGAATGCGCACCATGTAGCGATCCATCGCGTCGCCCAGCGTGCCGAATTCGCCCGAGCCCACAGGGATATCGAAATCGAGTTCGGGATAGATCGAATAGGGGAGGTCGCGGCGGATATCCCATTTGAATCCGGTCGCGCGCAGATTTGGACCGACGAGATTGTAATTGATCGCTTCTTCGCGCGTGATCACCGCCACGTTCGCAAGCCGCTCGATGTATATCTTGTTGTATGAGAGGAGCGAGTTGTACTCCTCGAGAATCGGCTCGAAATGATCGAGATAGGCGAGCGCTTTCTCGCGCCATCCCGGCGGCAGATCCCACCCCACCCCTCCGATGCGCATGTAGTTGTACGTCAGGCGCGCGCCGCACAGTTCTTCGATAAGGTCGTTGACCATCTCGCGCTCGCGAATCGCGTGCGTAAACGGCGTTATCGCGCCGATATCCATCCCCATCGTGCCGATCGCGATAAAATGCGACGCGATACGATTGAACTCGGCCGCGATCACCCGGCAGAACTCGGCGCGGCGCGGCACCTCGATCCCGGCGAGCTTCTCCGCCGCCATCGCCCAGCCCTGATTCGTAAACATCGCACACACGTAATCGACGCGATCGGTGTACGGCATAAAGCCGTGCCACCCGACCTTCTCGGCGATCTTCTCGATCGAGCGATGGAGGTAGCCGACGTCGGGCACCGCCTCGCGCATCACTTCGCCGTCGGCGCGCACCACAAAGCGCAACACCCCGTGCGTCGAGGGATGCTGCGGGCCCATGTTGAGGGTCATTTCTTCGGTGCGAAACGTGCTCATTTCTTTTTCTTCAATTCGAGCCTGATTACCGGACTTTCGCGCGTAGTCGAAATGCCGTGATATTCGGCAGGTTCGACGAAGTCCTTGCGCAGCGGATATCCGGGCCAATCCTCCGGCATAAGCAGGCGGCGCAAATCGCTGTGGCCTTCGAAATTGACTCCCAGCAGATCGAAAATCTCGCGCTCGAGCCAATTCGCTCCGGCCCACAGGTCCTCGACCGTGGCGATCGACGGATTATCGCGCGGGAGCTTCGCCTTCAGGATGGCGAGGTGACCATGCTGGTACGAAAAGAGATGGTAGACGACTTCGATACGATCCTTGTAATCGACGCCGCTTTCGTTCGACAGGCAATCCATCGCGGTTTCGGGATCATCCTTGAGATAGCGGCACACCTCTACGATCGAGGCCGGTTCGACCACGGCCCACGGGACGGGCTTCTTGTCCACAATCTCAAGGATACGGTCGCCGAGCTGGTCTTTGAGCCGCTGATATATCGCGAGTGACTCCATGCTCACGCGCGTGCAGTCACCACAGCGCCGTTGGCGGGAGCCCGTGTCAACCAACGCTCGGTCATGATTTTTTCCTGGAGCTTGAGAAGTCCCTCGGTCAGCGCTTCGGGACGCGGCGGGCATCCGGGAACGTAAACATCGACCGGAATTATTTTGTCGACACCATCGCAGACCGAGTACGCGAGCTGGAAAAGTCCTCCGCAACTCGCACAACTTCCCATTGCGATTACGTACTTCGGATCGGGCATCTGGTCGTAGAGCAGCCTGGTCCGCAGCGCCATCTTAAGCGTCAGCGTTCCTGCGACGATCATCAGATCCGATTGCCGGGCCGAAGCTCGCGGCGTGGCCCCGAAGCGCTCGATATCGCAGCGCGGGCCCCCGGTCTGCATCAGCTCGATCGCGCAGCACGCCAGGCCAAAAAGCATGTACCAGATGCTCGACTTACGCATCCAGTTGATCACTTCGTCGGTCTTGGTGGTCAGAACATAATCCGGCAGAGAATTCAAAATAGGCATCAGCCTGTTTCTCCGTATTCCTAGTCCGGAACCTTCTTAATCCATTCTAGATCGTGTTTGACCCAAACGTATACGAGGCCAACGAACAGGATCATGAGAAAAAGAAAAATCTCGCTGAGGGCGTACAAGCGATTGCCCTGCCGAACCCAATCGGCGAAAACTGCGGCAACCGGATAAACGAAGGCAACTTCGACCTCGAATACCACGAAAATCAGGGCGATTATGTAGAAGCGGACGTTGAAGTTTATCCAAGCTCGTCCGGTCGGTGGTTCGCCGCATTCGTACGGAATGAGTTTGCGGTGATGAGGATTGCTCGGGGCAAGCAGCTTTTGCAGCCCGAACATTACAGCTACGAACCCGACAGCGATCAGCGTCAGAGCCAGCGGTACGCCGAATTGGAAAAACATTCTCTCTACTCGAATTGGTCTAGTTGGGTCAGGCCCAGACTGTCAAGAAGCAATCCTGTTAATTGAGCACAGCCGGTATTAGACCTGTTTACGGAAGGCGCGAAGAATGCGGCGGTCGGACTGGGGAAGCTACTTTCTCGTGGCTTCCGTCATGGCGTTGAGCGTGGCGGCGTCGAGCCACGCGCCCTCGTTATCCGGACAGGCGAAAATACGGTGTTTTCCGAGGGTTTTCTGAATCAGCGGTTTATGACATTGCGGGCAGAGAGTTTCGCCGGCTTTTCGCTTCTGGCGCAGCTTCTCGATTAACTCTATATCGCGCTGGCGCGCCCATTGGTCTTCGCGGGCAGCCTCAACATCGTGCAGCTTTTGTCCGAGGCGATCTTTTTCGTCAACCATAAATAGTCGTTTCCTTCTCCAAAGCCGTAAGGCCTCGCGTGGAGACGGTCACATCATATCCTTGATCAATTTGCCGCTTCGCGCCTTCTCGACCGTGTCCTCGAATTTCGAGCCCAAGTCGACGCCCATCTCTTTGGCGCGCTTCTTCGCCCACATTCCGACATTTCGAGAATCGCTGTAGAAGGAATCATCGCGCGGTTTGGAGGCGTCGAAGTTCGCAAGGCGTGAGGCTTCGCTTTCGACGACCGCGAAGCGCGACATTATCCGGCGCATCCGTCCCGATTTGCATCGCGGACACACAGGCTTAGCCTTCTCGGAGCCGAGCACGACGTGCGAGCTTATCGCGCTGCAACGGCCGCATTCGTATTCAAAAATAGGCATCCGAACGCAAGGATATCGCCACGCGACGCGGGTGGCAAATATGCTCTCGGAAACGGCGAGAACGGGAGATGTGATATGGGTCAGCGGTCGCGCAGGACGCCGTCGGCAAGCGGGTTTCCCACCATCATTATCAAGCCTACGACGCCCGTAACGAGGCCGCTGCCCAACCACCACAGATTACCCTGCGCAACCCCCAGGACAATCATCGCGAGCGCCCACAGCGGTAAGATGAAGGAGATCCCCATGCGCATCAGCGCACTGAGCGCACCTTCCGCTTTCTGAGTTGAGTCAGCCATCGCCAATGATTTATCGCTCTATGGAGTTGGTTTCAAATCGCCCGGAGGCGGCGAAATTTCATAGAGCGCCGCCGGACCATCCCGTCCCGCGAGATCCCATCGCTCGACGGACCTGAGCCGCGCACGAACAGTGTCGTCCAGCCGTGCAAGTTCGCGATCGTACGCAAAAAGGCATCGTGCCTCGGCATCGATCTTCCCTTCGTGGACGAGAGGAGGAATCCCTGCTCCCACATACGATGATAGTTCGTAGTTGATTTCGTCGACGATACCAAGAGTTCGAGGATCGCAGGTTTGCGCGATTTCCTCGGCGGCGTACTTCAGCGTCCGCGTGCGATCCAGGTCCAAGCGTATCGTTGATGTGACGAACAGGGCAGCCGCCGCGCTCGCGATACCCAGTGCGATCCCGCAAAGAATAGTCTGCCGATTCAGCATCGCACGGATCGCGATCACTGCGGCAACGACCAGCGTTATTAGCATCGAGGCGAACCGGCTCCCCATCGCGCGCGCCTCGTCGACGAAGAATATCAATTGTAGCCTGTCAGGCCCGACATTCATCGCATTCCGAGTCGACGGATGTATCTGCGTCCAAATCACGACTGCGATCACCGCCGCAGCCATAATCGTCGTTATCGCCGTCGCAGAGATTTCGACGCTTCGCTGCAGCCATCCAGACCCGGTGCTGGCGCGTGAAGCGAACAAGGCTGCCAAAACCATCGCAAGGCTCGGCAGCGCGGGCAGGATGTAGTCATCGCGCTTGGCGCTCGCGAGGCTGAAAAAGATCAACACTGCGGCTGCGAGGCTTAACTGGAACAAGACGGCTTTGCGCATCTCGGAGGGGAACGCATTCTTCGCGAGCGCGAGAACGAGGATGGGAAGCAGCAACGAAATCGGAAGCATCCCGGAAAACATCCGAACCGCGATGAAGTACCAGGAGCGCGCTGCCTCACCGGTGCCGCCGAGCGCGGCGGGGAGAAAGTGGCCGGTGTTCTCGCTGAAAAACAGCTTCAGGTACTCGCGATTGTTCGCCGCGAGCGCCGGAAGGTACCATCCCGACGCGACTAACGCCGCTATCGCGACTGCCATCCAAGGCCATCGCTGAGTCGCGACATCCGCAATCGAACGATTCGTCACGAAAATGTATAAGAGTCCCGCGAGCGCAATCAGCGCGACGACGACCGGACCCTTCGTCAGAATGCCGAGGCCCACAATCAGACCCAGCGTGAGAATCCGCTTTGGTCGCGGTGGCGTGTCGAACGTTTCGAAAAGAAGATTCCAAGCGCTGAACACGAAGAGCGTCATCAGCATGTCGGTCAGCGCGACCGTCGCGCGCGCCGCGAGACCGTAGCTGCCGATCGCAAAGAAAAACGCGATTATTCCCGCAACCGGGGATATGCGAGTGCTCGCGACAAGCCATACTTCCGCGACGACCACGGCGGCGGCGAGCAATGGCACGATGCGCCCGCGAGTCTCGTTGACTTTCCCACCCGAAAGCGCCACCAGTGCTCCCGAAAGCCAATAAAAGAGAGGCGGCTTGGGATCTATGCGTCCGTAGTAGTCTCGCGGCAGCAGGATGTTGGCGCCGCTCGCGACCGATTGCATCCATTGTGCGGATTGCGGTTCCGCATCCTTGGAGAAAGGCGCATCGATTCCGGGCGCGAGGAGCACCAACGCGACAATAAAGGCGGCGACTGCATAGGCGAGAGTACGCGAGCGCGAGACCTGATGGTTCACAGACGCAACACGCGATTTGCTTTCGCTGGAATCATGGCTTCTTGCGCGCAATACCGATTGGTGTCGACCACTCGACGCGAAATCCCTTTGCCGGCTGATAGATGGCGACCTGCATCGCGGTCGCATTGTGCGCGAATCCAATCGCCCCTTTCGCGTTCACGACTACGATACCTGCTTCTGCCCCGAGAGGAACGATCAGCTCTCGAATTGCGATTTCTGCTGCGGCGCTCGGGTTGTGTTCGCTTAGGCGTCGGATCACTTCGCGACACAGGCCGGTCATGATGATGGCTTCGCCGTACCCCGTCGCGGACGCTGCTCCCGACGCTGCGGCGAATACTCCCGCTCCGATGATAGCGGAATCCCCCACCCGTCCCGCGATTTTGCCGGGAACGCCGCCGGTTGAAGTGGCGGCAGCGATTCGTCCCTGCGCATCCAGAGCCACCGCACCCACAGTTCCGTGCCCCGGAAGTTTCGGTGCGGCCGCGCGCGCGAGCCATCTCTCACGCGCTCGTGTCGTAATCATCTGTTCTGGACGGCGAAGCTCGAGACCCGCTTTTTTTGCAAGAGTCTCAGCGCCCGCGCCCGTCATCAGCACGTGATCCGTCAACTCCATGACGGCTCGCGCCAGCATTATGGGATGTTTCGCGCGCTTGACGGCGGCCACAGCGCCTGCCCGCGTTTGGCTTACTCCGCGGTCGTCTTGCGATGGCTCCACGACCATCAATGAAGCATCCATCTCAACTTCGCCCTTGCTGTTAAGCAGCGACCCATAGCCGGCGTTGAAGAGTGGATGGTCTTCCAGCGCTGCAACCGTCGCGACAACTGCGTCGAGCGCCCCGGTTCGCGAAAGCGCCGCGGCTCCCGATTTGATCGCTTCGAGCATCCCGCGTCTGCGCTCCGCCATTTCCTCGCTGAGTGGCGCGGCGCCGGCGCCGCCATGCGCAAGGAGAGTCATCCGGGCTTTCGTTTTGTGCATGTTGCTCGAACGCCGCGTGCAAAAGGCGCAAACAGTCTACGCCATCGGTGGACGCGAGCAGAAGACGAACAGGCGCCGGAACGGGAAAATCAACTTCGCGCGCGTCCCGTATGCCTCGCACAGTCGTTCGCCAAGAGCGTCGATGAACTCGCGATGGCGGTCCTCGGCGAGCGCATCCATGAACGGACGCATCGTCGTCGGCAGCATCCAGGCGACGACCTCGCCCGGATCGTCCATGGGATGCTTGAAGATGTAGTAGAAGCACTCGACGCTGATGAAGCCCAGTTCGGGCAGCATCTTTCGGTATTGCTCGGGCTCCATCACGGAATGAGATGGGACATCCACCGATTTGAGCGCGTCGCGCCACGGTTCTTCGCTCGCGAGCCGTAGCAATTCGACCTGCGCGGTTTCGTCGTAGTTGGCCGGCATCTGGATGGCGACGCGACCGCCAGGCTTCAAAGCTGCGAAGATCGAACGGAAAACAGCGCGATGGTCGGGCACCCAATGGAGAGTCGCATTCGAGAACACGACCGTATAGTCGCGATCGGCGTGGAAGTCGTTGATGTCCTCCAGGCGAAACGCGACGCGATCGCGAAGCGGCAATTCCAGCTTTGCGCGCAGAGCCTCAGCGCGATCGATCATCGCCGGAGAAGAATCCGTTCCCAGCGCGAAACCGCCTGCGCTGCGCTTCGCCAATTCGATTGTGTTCTCGCCGCTGCCGCATCCGAGATCGATAATCCGATCCTCGGCTCGCGGTGCGAGCCGATCGAGCATCATCAGGACCGGTTCTTCCCGGTAGCGGCGAAATCGATTGTAGAGTTCGGGATTCCAGTCAGCCACGAGCAGAGCTTAGTTGCTGTCGAACGAGGAGCCAAATCGGACGGCGTTTCGGCCGTCCGCGAGTGAGAAATGACCGCGCGACACATCGCGTCCAAGCGGATGCGATGTATCGCGCGGGACCGAATCGAAACTTCTTTCCCCTTACATGCGGGGCGGGATCAGATCCTGACCGAGCGTGTTCTTGAAAAGCTCGGCCACCTTCTCCACGGTCCACGGCCCGTTGTTATAGATGGTCTTGTCGGGCACGAGATGCGTGTAGCGGGAAATCCGGTACCCCGACGCGCCGAAACACTGTCCGGTCACGTTGGCCGCATCATCGGTCGCCAGGAAAATCACGATCGGCGCCACGTTGGAGGGATTGAAAGGCGATTCCGTCGCCTGCTCGGCGGTGCCGAAGCCGGTCGCGAGCCGTCCTTCCGGAATTGTGTCAGTCATCCGCGTCGCAGCACCGGGCATAATCGCGTTGACCGTTATGTTGTATTTCTGGAGCCCGACGGCGCTGCTGTAGGTCAGTCCGAGGATGCCCGCTTTCGCAGCCGCGTAGTTCGGCTGTCCGGGCGAGCCGAGGGCCGAGTTCGAAGAGAAGTTGATGATCCTGCCGTACTTGCGCTCGCGCATGTGCGCCGAGGCCGGTCGCATCGTGCAGTAGTGGCCCTTGAGATGGACGCGGATGACGTCGTCCCATTCCTGCTCGCTCATGTTGAAAATCATGCGGTCGCGCAGGATGCCGGCGACGTTAATCAGGATGTCGAGCTTGCCGAATTCCTTGATCGCCTGATTGACAAGGCCCTCGCCGCCTTCGACGGTGGCGATATCCATGTGATTCGTGACGGCGGTGCCGCCTGCGGCCTTGATTTCCTTTACGACATCGTCGGCCGGCGAAGAAGTTTCCTTTTGTCCTGCGACCGTCACACCGAGATCGTTGACGACAACTGCGGCGCCATGTTGCGCGAGCAGCTTTGCTACGCCGCGGCCGATACCGCGACCGCCGCCCGTGATGGCGGCGACTTTACCGTCCAATTTGCCCATTGGTCATGCTCTCCTTGCGGAAATGGATGCCGCTTGGTCCGTTTATTCGATCCGGCGTTATAGCGCAAAAGTCCGCTGATCGGACAGCGCGACGGCTAATCTCTCGGCGGCGCTACGTTGAACTCGGTTACTTCGCCCGACGACGTTACCCGAGTGACATGATTGTCAAGTTCGGTGAAATATACGTCACCGCCAGAAGCTGCGCCGATGAAGGCAGGAGGTCCGTCGCGCGAGGTCTTGAATTCGCCGGAGGCGCGTCCGCCCGTCATTCGGTATACGGCGTTCTCGCGAGGAATCGTCACCCACACGTTGGAGTCGGTCGAGACTGCGATTCCAAGCGGCGCTCCGGGTCCGGCCGGCAGGGCGAATTCGGTGATTTGCCCGTCGGGCGAAAGGCGACCCACTTTTCTCGCCGCCATCTCGTTGAAGTAGACGCTGCCGTCAGGCGCGGCCGCGATCGATCCGGGCACGGCTCCCAACGTCGGTAAGGTAAATTCGGTTATCTTTCCCGATTTATCGATGCGTCCGATCTTGTTTGCCTTGTCTTCGGTGAAATAGACGGCGCTGCTTGTGGATGCGACGCCGGCGGGCCCCGAACCCGGCCGCAGCGTAAATTCAGTCAGCACTCCCTTGGTGCTCATCCTGCCGATCCGCGATGCGGCGTGCTCGGCGAAATAGATCATCCCGTCGCTGCCTGCCGCTATTCCCGATGGTCCGGACTGCGAATTAGGCAGCTTGACGTAGGCCAGTTGGCCATCGTAGGCGAGGCGCCCTATTCGCCCGTTGGCCGGATCGGTGAACCATATTGCGTTGTCCGGACCGGCCGTGAGGCGTTGGGCGAAACTGTCCTCTGCGATTGGAAAAATCGTGGTGTGGCCGTCAGCATTCATCCTCCCGACGTGCGGCGATTGATACTGGGTGAACCAGATGTTCCCGTCGGGATCGATCGCGATTGCATAGGGAGAATCGTTCTTTACCGCAGCCGTTCCAGTATTCGAGGGCGTGGGTGCGGGGACCGGCGTCGGTTCGACAGGAAGCGGTCGAACATAGGGCGACGGCTCAGGAGGTTTTTTGGTCGCGCACCCCGCCAGTGCGACAATCAACGCAAGCGCGAGTGCCGACACGCGCAAATCAACGAACGATCTCACCACGCCGCAGTGTGCCTGTCTCTTCCCCTGAAAATCCGAAATCGCTCAGGATGTCGTCCGTATGTTCTCCCAGATCGGGGGCGTGACGCCATAGCTACACCGGCGTCGGTGCAATCGCAGATTGCGCCGGCGTTTGCTCGAATCGTCCCGTGCGTATCGCGATTTCGCGAAGCCGCGCCTGACGAGCTCGAATCCCCGGGCTGTGCGCCATCCGCTCGAGACTCATAGGTAATCGGTAGGTCCAGTTCGATTCACGGACCATTCCCGGTCTATTGATCCGTGCTGACCATCCGAACAGATCCTGAATCGACAAAATCGCCAGACGCGAAGCGCCTGCATAGAGCGCTTCGATAACGGCATCGAGGGAATCCCCTATCAGCTCTGCGCGAGGACTTACCCGTCCATTGAGTCCCAAAGCTGCAATCATCGCGAGCCGGTCGGATTCCGGCTCGTTGCGCCACCATACCTGGAGCGCGTCTGTATCGTGCGTGCCCGTGGTCGCGAGCGACACCTCGGGATATTCGCGCGGGCTGATGAACCGTTTCGCTTCGGTATCCCACTCCCTCTCCCACTGCATCACCTTGTAGCCACCGATTCCGAGCGTCGAGAGGGAAGCGCGCACCCACGGTGGGACGGTGCCGAGATCCTCAGCGATAATCGTCGCCCCGCGCGCCTCTTCCATGATCGAGCGTATGACGGATTCTCCTTGCACCCGTTGATCTTCTTCGCGCTCGGGATAAAAGACGCCGGGCGTGTCCGGCTCCCCGTCAAAAGAGAATGTCCGGTAAATTCCGACCACATGATCGATGCGGACGAGATCATAAAGCGACGCCGCGTGCCGCATCCGTGAGCGCCACAGCCGGAATCTTCCGGCGCGCATCACCTCCCAGTTCGGCATCGGCAGTCCCCAGCGCTGGCCTTTGGCCGCGAATGCGTCGGGAGGCGTGCCGATCGAGCGCTCGAGGTTGAACATCTCGCGATGCGCCCATACCTCGGCGCTGTCACGTCCGGGCGAAAACGCAAGGTCGCCGCCCAGATACACTCCGCGGTCGTTCGCGTACTCTCGGGCGGCGTGCCACTGGCGATGCGCCACGAATTGCAGCCATGCGTATTTGCGAATCGGTTCGACGAGTTCGCGCCGCGCAGCGTCCAGGGCGGACGGTTCTCGATCGGCAAGTCCAGGCGGCCACGTTTCCCAGCTCGCGAACTCGTAGCGATCCTTGAGCGCACGAAACAGTGCGTAATCCGCAATCCAGTACGCGTTTTCTAGAATGAAATCCTCGAACGCGCGACGCTCTCTGCCCGACGCGCGCGCTTCGAATCTTTGGAAACCCCGCTCAAGAATTTCGCGCTTGAGCTCGACGTACCTCGAGCGCGGCACAAAGCGCGGTGAGCGATCGCGTCCGATCCGCGTCGACGACTTTCGCTGCGGTTCGCCGATTTCGTCGGCGCAAATGTAGAGCGGATCGATCGCAAATAACGACATCGCGCTATACGGGCTCGCTTCGCTGGGTGCAGTTTCGTCGAGCGGAAGAAGCTGTATGACTCGATGCCCCGCCGCGATCGCAAAATCGACCATCGCGCGGAGATGACCTATCTCGCCGCGCCCGAGATCGTTCCGACTGCGCAGAGAAAACAGGGGTATAAGAATTCCGGCCGAGCGAGGCAGCATGGGCAATTCGGTTCAATAAGAATCGGCGGCACACGGACCAACGACCGCGCCAGATAAAGGTACAGAGAACTCGCTTGCGATTGAACCGGATCTCGACCGATTCGCTCGCGTCAGACTACGACTTGAGCATCGAGCCTGACCACGCGAGCGTTGCGTATCGTCGCCTTCTCATCCGCGACAAGCTCCTGCCCGATTGGAGAAGCGTAAGAGGCTCGGAACGCATCGATGGAATCGAAAAAGAGGATCGCGATACGCGGACGATCCGAATCCGTCAGTTTCCCGATGTAGTATCCGCGAAGTTCGGGCAAACGCTTCGCGATCGCTGTGTGGTCCTTCAAATATCGACGCTCTGCAGCCTCGTAGCCGTTGGGCGCGTCGAGATCGAACTCGGCCGCAAACGCGAAATATCTGCGGCCGGGTTCGTGCGATTTGAGTGCTACCATCGGCTCGGCTTCGAACTGAAGCCTCACTATGTCCTTTAGATGGCCTTCCGTATCGGCGCGAAGCCTTTCGGCTGTCTCGCTCTCGAATGCCTTCGTTCGCGCTGCTTCGTCGTCGAACCAGAGCAGCGCGGCACGAATATGTGCCGGCTTCTCGCCGCGCATCTCTATTAGCTCTGATGTCAGATACATCCGAAGTCCCGGCAGCCGCTTCGCTATCGGGACGTGATGCTCGAGATAGTTGCGCTCCTCGGCTTCGATGCGGTCGCTCTTAAAGTTAAATCGCGAATAAACCATCCACATCGCCGATACCTCCGTCGGTCAGATGACGTATTGCCCGAACCCACCGAAGTCTTATAGTCGCCCGCACCTGCGTGTATGTACCGGACCTCGCCATCTGCGATACCGGGCGCTAGCCTTTCTGCTCGCTGTCCCCGTTGCGAAATCGCCTGCTGTACTCGCGACTGATTCGAGTCAGAATCGCCGCGTAGTCAAACTCCGTCTGCCTCAAATCCAGCCACTCGAACGGATATGGCTCGACGTTTGTCGCGCGATAACGAAGAATGAGGAACTCATCGAACCGGGGCCTAACGTACTCAAGAAGCCGCTTTTCGGCTTCGGCCGCTTCCTGATACGGGTGCTTGTTTTTTTTGGCCGTCTGTCGTCGTTGCCTTCGCTCCTTCGTAACCGGTACAGGACGGTGCGCGATTGACGCCGACCACGCCGACGCAAATGGCGGCGGGCGAGCCTCTTTTGAACTGGCTCACCTGATTTCGCAGATCATTTATTACGCGATCGATCTGTTTGATCATGGCTTTCGCCAAGATTTTGACCTCGACTCCAATCTCGACAGTCGCCACCTGCCCCCGTTTAACATTGAATCGGGGATCTTCAACCGGCTCCGTGCCAGGCACGATTTCGCCGAACGTGCCGTCGCCGCGTCGCGCGATGACTCCGCGTCTTCGGTTCTGGGTGTTCACGACGCGCTCATTTGTCGCGATCCGGGCGATCAACTGCGGAGACTTGCGCAGGGCGTGTAGATCCTCGAACAGCTGCATCGCTATGAAGTCACCCAGACTCGAGTCGCGATGGAGGTATCGATTGCCCTCGAACGTCCGGCGAAAGGCGTCTAAGAGTCGGTACGACACCGATTTAACCGATCAGTTCGGCGTGGACCGCGCCTGACAGTGGGAGCAGCGAGGCGGCCTGCCTGATTCTTCGGCGGGCGATTGATGCGTAAATCGAGTCGATCTCGTTACTAATCGAGTTGCGTCCCGATTGGAGGGCGGCAATCGCCGTCGAGCCGGTTCCAGCGAAAGGATCCACAATCGTGTCGCCCGCGAACGAAAACATGCGGATCAGCCGCTCCGCCAGTTCGACAGGGTAAGGCGCCGGATGTCCTTCACGCGTGGAAGCTCCGCGCACGTCGGTCCAGAACGAACGGAACCATGATTGCATTTCGTCTCTTGTAAGCATCGAGAGCGCTTTCTGGATCGGCTCCACGGACCTGTACTGACCGCCCTTTCGGAAGAACAGGACGTGCTCGATGTCATTCTTGATCACCTGCCCTGGCTGGTAAGGCTTTCCGTAGAATCCCGCGCCGTTGCCTTCGACCTCGGTGGCGCCGTTGGCGATCTTGTACCAGAGAATCGGCGTCAAGCAGTCGAGTCCGATTCGTCGCATTCGTACCTGAATGTCAGCGTGCAGCGGCATGATATGATGGCGGCGTGCCTTTTTTCGCGGCAGACACACGTCACCAACAACGCAGCAGATCCTGCCCCCTGGCGCCAGAATGCGTGCGCATTCGCGCCAAGCCTTGTCGAGCTCGTCCAGAAACAAGTCGTAGTCTTCGATAGAACCCATTTGCCCCGAGCAGGACCGATATTCCTTCAAGGTCCAATAGGGCGGCGATGTCACGATGAGATGGGCCGAGCCGTCAGCGACCCACGATAAATCGCGCGCGTCACCGAGATGGAGTTGATGGGTCGTCCGGTCATAAGGCCGCGGCCACGGTCGAGTCCGGTAGTGCGCATTAGCGAGCAGCAGAGAGCGAAGTCCCTCTTGGGTGTTATCCGGCCCACTGATGCCCTGAATCGCTGGCTCCTTTCCCATCAGAATACTGTCCCTAAGCTGCGCACCATGCGCACACTACAGTCTTTTATACGATCATCGCATTATCGTGAAATCGCTTGCCGCCCATCGCACGTGTCGCTGTCGTCCATTTTGTAAACAGACACGCAACCCGAGTGTGGAAAACCAGCGCGGACATTCGGCCAAAACGCCGGGCGTTGAGATATCCGAGCGCTGAGTCCTCAGACCCACTAGATTACATACCCTCCGTTGGGGCTCACCACTTGGCCGACCATGAACGAAGCGTCGTCGGAGGCCAGGAACAGCGCCGCCGACGCTATCTCGCGTGGCTCCCCAAAACGCCCCATCGGCGTGACCGTCAGTATCTGCTGCCGCATCGGGCCTTCGATGAAATGCGTCATCGGAGTTTCGATGAACCCCGGCGCGATGCAATTCACGAGAATGCCGTGCATAACAACCTCGCGCGCGAGCGATTTGGTGAATGAGATAATCCCGCCCTTGGCCGCGCAGTAAGGCGCCGCGAACGCCAGGCCGGTGGTTCCCGCTATCGATCCCAGGTTGATGATGCGTCCTGATTTCTTCGGGATCATCACCTTGAGCGCTTCTCGCGAGCAATAGAACGTGGAATCGAGATGCGTCGCGAGCATCTTGTGCCAGTCCTCGTCGGTGACATTCTGGGTTTCGGGAATCTCGGTGTCGGTCTCGCGGATGCGGCCGATTCCCGCGTTGTTGACGAGAATATCGATCGTGCCGTACGTCGCGATAAAGTCGGCGAACATCTTCTTGACTGCGGCGCTGCCGGAAACGTCGGCCACGAATGCTCTCGCGCCCTTGCCTCCGGCTCGCTCGATTTCGGTCACCACGTTTTGCGCAGATTCGGGCCGGATATCGTTGATTCCAACTTTTGCGCCTTCGCGTGCGAAGGTCACTCCCATCTCACGCCCGAGTCCCGAGCCGCCGCCTGTTATCAGAATAATCTTGTCCTTGAGTTTCATGTCGTCCCCTTCGATCCTCACGCTTTCGGTTTTGCTTCCTTCAATTGGCGCTTCCAGTCCAGACGCCGCGCCTCGGCGCCCGCGGCTTCGGCTTCCTTAATCATGTTTTTCTTCTGGTAGAACATGCTCAGGTTTGTAAACGCGAGGATGTCCTCGGGCTCCTTTTCGATGTACGCCTTCGTCACCTCGATCGCTGCGTCGATATCGCCCTTCGCCTGATAACACAAGGCGAGGCCATGCACAGCGTCGGCAAATTTCGGATCGACACTCAGCGCCTTGCGATACAGTTCGATCGCTTCGTCGTACTTTTCATCGGCGTAGAGATCCACCGCCTCGTCGCATAAATCTTCCGCGCTGCGGTTCGCTTCAGACATCGCATTCACCTCCAGACGCGCGCCCGGTTTCGTGCGCGCCGGTTTCAGACAAGACAGCCACCTTATATACTAACGACGTTCGTATCGAAAAATCCTCGCACAGGCCGGATGCCGCCGATGCTTTCCGAAGCCGAAATCTACGAAGTACTGCGTGAATGTTACGACCCGGAAATTCCGGTCAATCTGGTCGATCTTGGCCTGATTTACGGCGTCGAAATCGAGGGCGCCAGCGTCAACGTCACGATGACGCTGACGGCGCCGGGATGCCAGCTTGGAGCGATGATCCGCGAAGAGATCGAGGACAAGCTGCTGGGAATCCCCGGGTGCGACGCGGCGAATATCGAGATTGTGTGGGACCCGCCGTGGACGCCGCACAGGATGAGCGCCGAAGCGCGCAAGAAACTGGCGCTTGATGATTGACCGTCACCGGGGCGGCGCGTGCGAGCGTAATCACGCCAGTGCGACTACGAGGTAAATCGCTCCGCCGACGGCGATCACAAGCAGCGGATTGATTTTCCGCCATGACAGCACCCCAAACGCCGCCGCTGCGACCGCCCACCCTTGGGGATGCACGAGAGATAGTTTCGCGACCGTGTAGGTGCCCGACAGCATCAGTCCGATCGCAACCGGCGCCATCGCGTGCTGAATGATGTTGCGCCATTCGGAACCCTCGTATCGCAGCCAAAGACGATTCGCGAAAAGCGTCAGGATGCAGTCGGGCAGGAAGAAGGCGAGCATCACGACGATTGCGCCCGCCGCCCCCGCCACGCGATATCCGATGATCATCACCATCAGCATGTTCGGGCCCGGCGCAACCTGACCGAGGCCGTAAATCTCGCGGAACTGCACGTCGGTGAGCCATCCGAAATCGTGCACGGTCATGCGGCGCATCTCGGGAAGGACCGCCGTGCCTCCGCCGACCGCCAGCAGCGACATCAGGGCAAACGCCCACGTCAGAGTGAAAAGCTTTCGCATCGCGGGCGCCTCCCCTCAGTGGCGCAGATGCGCGCGGAAAGAGGCGAGGCGCGCGCGCAGGTGAGCGATACGTTCGCGCTTTGAGCCGGAGGCTCGAATGCGGTTGAGCACGATCGCGACAATGACGATCGAAGGCATCACCAACCATAGCGGCTGACGCAACAGACTGATCGACACGAACGTGGCGACGATCACGGCGAGATCGAGGATGTCAGAAAGGTGACCTCGTCCGAGTTGAATCGTGACAGTCAACAGGAGTCCGACAGCGGCCGCGGTGACTCCGGTCAGGAATTCCCGCACGTGCGGGTTGTGATGGTGCTGCTCCCAGGCGAGCGCGAGACCCATCACCACGAGGCTGCCGGGAAGAATCAGCCCGACGACCGCGACGGCGGCGCCCATCACGCCGCGCATCCGATCGCCGACGATCACCGCGATGTTGACGGAGTTGAGACCGGGCAGCGTCTCCCCCACTTCGAGTGCGTCGAGAAATTGCTCTTCGTCGAGCCAGCGTTCCCGGCGCACAAGATACTCGTGGAGGTAGGCGACGATCCCCCCGCCGAAGCTGATCGCTCCTGTTATCAGGAACAGTTGGAAAATCTTCGCGAGCGAAGCGCGTGAAGCTTCGACGCTCGCAGCCGCGGGCGCTTCCTGCGCGGTCGGCTCATTCATGATTGGTTATCGGCATCTTGCCGCTGCCGTAGATGATCGCGGTCTTGGTGGTTCCGGTTTCGATCCAATCGGCGCCCTCCTTCTGCAATTCGACATAGAACGCTTCGGATGCTTTGCGCGGATGCTCGCGGAACTCCTCGAGATTCGCGAACTTCACCTGATAACCGTACTCGCCCACGAGATAGTCGCCGGTCACGCGATTACGCCAAATCGCGAGCGTTGCGCGCGCGTGGAATTTGTCTCCGAAATTGAACTCGCCTACGTCGACCAGGATCTCGTCGATCGCGAGATTGTTAACCACCGCCAGCGCAGCTTTTTCGCGCGCCCCGGTTTTCCTTAGCGCGGGAAAAACCTCCTCGATCGTCGCGAAATCCTGGGTGAGCATCGTGTTCGGCGTATCGAGCTCGCAGGTGTGGGAATAGATGGTGCGCATGCCCAGCGAGCCGTCGTGCGGCGTCAGAATTTCCTCCTTGAATTTGATTCGGTTGATACACGGCAACAGCGGACGCACATCGACGGATGCTGCTTCTTTCATGTTCGGACATCGAAACTTGAACGTCAGCTCATGCTCGGGGCGCGGCACGCCGTCTTTGTAAAAAGTTCGTCGCCTGAGAATGAAATTATGGTTGTAGAGCCGGAACTTCGGAGTATCGAAGAAAAGCACCTCACGTACATGCGGCTCAGCACCTTTTCCCGCTTTGCCCAGATCGACGCCGACTGATTTCGCGACGTGGCGCGTAAGCTTCCAGAACTTATGGAACGCCTGCGGTTTGCCGAACCTCGCAGCCTTTAGCAAAAGCTTGTATTCGCGATAGTGAATCGTGTCCGGATGGAAAATCACGCCGGGCGCGGCGTAATGCGACGTTGAACTCATCCGCTCTTCACTGCTCCTCGTATGGTTTCGG
>Ga0335069_10003499_pt1 | contig 23691 bp, 18 predicted proteins | sample Lox_Sample_11_FD_206714 | JGI IMG/M metagenome (GOLD analysis project Ga0335069, IMG submission 206714) | Soil microbial communities from Loxahatchee National Wildlife Refuge, Florida, United States - Lox_Sample_1.1 | ecosystem: Environmental > Terrestrial > Soil > Wetlands | place: USA... | reverse complement strand
CGTGGCAATGGTACGGCGATCCCACCACATGACTTTGGTTCGGTAGTTCTGATTGGGATAGGCGGCCGTCGGTATCCGCGAGGCCACCACCCCCCCGGACGATCGCCACTGTTCCAACACGTGAGCCGCCGCGGTGGCCATCACGAACTGAACACCCATCAGCGTCATCGTCGGTAGCGCGGTGCGGGCCAACACCCTGGAAAGCGCCCGGCTGCCGTACTGGTGGGAATTCGCCCAGGCGCTTTTGACCTCTACGACACCGAACGGGAGGCGGTTGGCAATCATGTGGCGCAGCACGGCACCACCGGGGTTGCCGTTCCACTCCTCGAGCGCGTGGGATTCCTCGGGCGCCCGCAGAGGCCCCACGACGCGCGTACCTCCGACCACCCGGCCTTTCGGATCTATCGCGGCAAAGAACAGCGCCGTGTCGCCGCCGTCCCGAACCGAGTCGACGTCGAGTACCCATTCCAGTCCGTGCCGGCGATAGCTGTGCAGCGCGCCTTCCAGGTATTGCTCCCATAGATCGGGCTCGGCCTGCGGCGTCGACGCGGTGACCCAACATCCCGTCGCTTCATCCCGCCACCCCGAACTGCCTTCCAACCCAGGGCCATCGGTCACCCTAGGTGCCAGCTGAGCCGCGTCCATCGGTACCCCTCATTTCGGATCGCTGCTGATCGGACCTTTTCCGCTAACGCTCTCGAAGTGTTTCGTTATCTCAGCGCGGTAAATTACCGCCACAATTGCACATTGGAACTCCGGTTGTGGCGACGACACGGTAGCTTTAGTCAAGTTCATTGTCCACATTCCCCCGGCTTTTGAATAAAGATTTGCCTGCAACGGTGCAGATGCGTTGCCTGCGCGACCCACCGGGCGATCGCGGCGCTCGCCCCTTTCGGTTAACCCTGGGGGTACGCGTCCGCGTGGCCGGGTACGAACGGGGCCATCAGGCCTGTTCGAGGCCCCTAGGCAACTTCTCATTTAAATGATTTAACCGCACGACACTGGCTGCTTCTAGTTCCAATTTTTGCCGCGCGCCGGGTGCCGAGTACCGCGGAGTTAGCTGGTTTTGGGCCACGCGGATCGACTCCGGGGACTACAAAATCGGCGGAGTTGTCCCGGCGGCCCCGAAAGCAACGAATTTCGGCCGGCGCAATTATGGAGAGTCGTTTAGACGACCGCCCCGAGCCGATTCTGCGGCCGGCGCCGAAACTTCGCCAAACCCGGGCGGGGGCGCAGACTCGACGTGGTGACCCCAGGCTCGACCGCTGCCCGCGTCAGGCGCGCAATCTTTGCGCGGCACTGCAATCCGTGGAGTGCCTGGACACGCTGGGCGACCACACCGCTGACCCTCGTGCCCGTGTGGACGCGGCGCTGGAGCCATGCGGCGTGGATCGCGCTGAGGTTCGTCGTCAATCCGTTCGTCTTCGGCAAGCCTGCGCACGAACGCGCCTGGTCAACCCGGGCGATGCTGGGCGAAGAACTGTGGATCAGCCGTCGGCCCGGGGACGCGGCATGCTCGTCAGCGCCACGACATCGGCGGCCGCGCTGAGCGCCGTCGTCGCCGCCCGGCGTCGTCGTCCGGTGCCGGCGACGATCGCGACCGCGGTGCAGATGGCCCTGACCCTGGTGTATTGGGAGCAGATGGTGCGCTGTATCGATCGGCCGGCGCAGTAGCGTGACGGCATGCCCGACCAGCCAGCGACTCCCGACACCCCGGAACCCGACCCCGGGTACGACGCCGCCGGCGTGCCGACCTTCGAATCCGTCAGGGAGAAAATCGAGTCCCGGTACGCGACGGCACAGGGGGCGGCCGAACTCGACGCCGAAACCACGCGCTCGGTCGAAGAGCAGTACGAAGAGCGCGAGCGCGCGGCGGCCGAGCGGTTGGCCCAGATCCGGGAGTCGATGCGCTCCGACGGGCGTTGAGGTGCGCACATTCGGCTGGCGACCTTCGGGCCGGAGCGACCGCGTGCTCACCTCGTGGCTGGACGGCGTGCGCATCAGCCCCCGCTTCCCGTCGCCGCTGTCGAAGGCCGCTGCCAAGTCGGGCTGATCGCGGGCTCGAACGCGGCTCAGGCCGTGACTTTGCGGCGCCGGGTCGCCCGCCGCGGCGCGGGGGCACGGCCGACCACCTCGGCGAGGAACTTCCCCGTGTAGCTTTCGGGCACCGCGGCGACGTCCTCCGGGGCGCCTTCGGCGACAACGGTGCCGCCCTCGGCGCCACCCTCCGGGCCCATGTCGACGATCCAGTCCGACGTCTTGATCACGTCCAGGTTGTGTTCGATCACGATGACCGTATTGCCCTTGTCCACCAGGCCGTTGATGACCTTGAGCAGCTTGCGGATGTCGTCGAAATGCAGCCCGGTGGTGGGCTCGTCGAGGATGTAGATCGTCCGCCCGGTCGAGCGCTTCTGCAGTTCGGCGGCCAGCTTGACCCGCTGCGCCTCGCCGCCGGACAGCGTCGGGGCCGGCTGGCCGAGCCGGACGTAGCCCAGCCCGACGTCGACGAGGGTGCGCAGGTAGCGGTGGATGCCGGTGATCGGCTCGAAGAACTCCGCCGCCTCCTCGATCGACATGTCCAGAACTTCGGAGATGGTCTTGCCCTTGTAGTGCACTTCCAGGGTTTCGCGGTTGTACCGGGCGCCGTGGCAGACCTCGCACGGCACGTACACGTCGGGCAGGAAGTTCATCTCGATCTTGATGGTGCCGTCGCCCGTGCACGCCTCGCAGCGGCCGCCCTTGACGTTGAACGAGAATCGGCCTGGTTGATACCCCCGGACTTTGGCCTCGGTGGTGGCCGCGAACAGGGTGCGGATCTTGTCGAACACCCCGGTGTAGGTGGCCGGGTTGGACCGCGGGGTGCGGCCGATCGGCGATTGGTCGACCCGCACCAGCTTGTCCAGGTGGTCCAGGCCGGTGACCCGGGTGTGCCGGCCCGGGACCTGCCGGGCGCCGTTGAGCCGGTTGGCCAGCACCGCGGCCAGGATGTCGTTGACCAGCGTCGACTTTCCCGAGCCGGACACGCCCGTCACGGAGGTGAGCACGCCAAGCGGGAACGACACGTCGATGCCGCGCAGGTTGTGCTCGCGGGCGCCGACGACGGTCAGTTGCCGGCGCCGGTCGACCGGCCGCCGGATCGCGGGGATCTCGATGCTCTCCTTGCCCGACAGGTAGGCGCCGGTGATCGAGTCCTCGTTGGCCAGCAGCTCGGCGTAGGTTCCGCTGTGCACGATCTGGCCGCCGTGCTCGCCGGCCCTCGGCCCGATGTCGACGATCCAGTCGGCATGCTCGATGGTGTCCTCGTCGTGCTCGACAACGATCAGCGTGTTGCCCAAATCCCTTAGGCGGGTAAGGGTTTCGATGAGCCGGCGGTTGTCGCGCTGGTGCAGCCCGATGGACGGCTCGTCGAGCACGTAGAGCACGCCCACCAGGCCGGACCCGATCTGGGTGGCCAGCCGGATGCGTTGGGCCTCACCGCCGGACAGCGTGGCCGCCGCGCGCGACAGCGACAGGTAATCCAGCCCGACGTCGAGCAAAAAGCCCAGCCGCGAGTGGATCTCCTTGAGCACCTGCCCGGCGATCGCCCGCTCGCGCGTCCCCAGGGTGAGCGCGTTCAGAAAGTCCGAGCAGTCCGAGATCGACAGCTCGCACACCTCGGCGATGGACTTTTTTCCGCGACCCCCCGCGGCCAAGGAGACCGCCAGGATCTCCGGCTTGAGCCGGGTGCCCTCGCACACCGGGCAGGGCACGTCGCGCATGAAGCCCTCGTAGCGCTCCTTCATCTGCTCGGATTCGGTCTGCGCCATCTTGCGCTGCAGAAACGCCAGCACGCCCTCGAAATCCGCGTAGTACGACCGGGTGCGGCCGTACCGGTTGCGATACCGCACGTGCACCTGGTGGTCGGATCCCTCGAGGATCGCCTTGCGGGCCTTCGCGGGCAGCTTGCGCCACGGCGTGTCGACGTCGAAGCCCAACTCGTCGCCCAGCCCCGCCATCATGCGGGTGAAGTACTCCGCGGTGTGGCCGGTCGACCACGGCGCCACCGCGCCCTCGGCCAGCGTGCGCTCCGGATCGGGCACCACCAGGTCGGGGTCGACCTCCTTGCGGATGCCCAGGCCCGTGCACTCGGGGCAGGCGCCGTAGGGCGAGTTGAACGAGAAGGACCGCGGTTCCAGGTCGTCGACCGCCAGCGCGTGCCCGTTGGGGCAGGCCAACTTCTCGGAGAACCGCTGCTCCCGGTTGTGGGCGTCGTGGTCATGGTCGACGAACTCGAGCACCACGATGCCGTCGGCCAGGTTCAGCGCGGTCTCCACCGAGTCGGTGAGCCGCTGCTTGGCGCTGGCCTTGACGGTGAGGCGATCGACCACCACCTCGATGTCGTGCTTTTCCTGCTTCTTCAGCTTTGGCGGATCGGTCAGCGAATGCACCACACCGTCGACGCGCACCCGGCTGTAGCCCTGGGCGTTGAGCTTCTCGAAGAGGTCGGCGAACTCCCCCTTGCGGGTGCGCACCACCGGGGCGAGCACCTGGAAGCGGGTGCCCTCCGGCATCGCCAGGACCTGATCGACGATTTGCTGGGGCGTCTGGCGGGCGATCCGCTCGCCGCACACCGGGCAGTGCGGCGTGCCCGCACGGGCGTAGAGCAGCCGCAGGTAGTCGTAGACCTCGGTGATCGTCCCGACGGTCGACCGCGGGTTGCGGTTGGTCGACTTCTGGTCGATGGACACCGCCGGGGACAGACCCTCGATGAAGTCGACGTCGGGCTTGTCCATCTGCCCCAGGAACTGGCGGGCGTAGGCCGACAGCGACTCGACGTAGCGGCGCTGGCCCTCGGCGAAGATGGTGTCGAAGGCCAGCGACGACTTGCCCGATCCGGACAGCCCCGTGAACACGATCAACGCGTCGCGCGGCAGGTCGAGATCGACGCCCCGCAGGTTGTGCTCGCGGGCGCCCTTGACGATCAGGCGGTCAGCCAACGCTGCCCCTCTCAGTGAATCTTTTAAGTACTGCAGCCCTTAATGCGCACGGCGCATTCCATGCTATGTGCCCGTACCGACAAGCAACGTTTGACCAGTAACGTGGCCGCTATGACCGTCGTGGACGACAACTACACCGGACACGTCGACCCTGGTACCGCGGCCCGCCGGATCCTACCCGGCGCCACGATCCTAAAGGCGTCGGTGGGCCCGGTGGACAACAATGCCTATCTGGTGACGTGTTCGGCCACCGGTGAAAGCCTGCTGATCGACGCCGCCAACGATGCCGACGTCCTCATCGGACTGGTCCGGGAGTACGCGCCGAAGCTGTCGCTGATCGTGACCAGCCACCAGCACTTCGACCACTGGCAGGCGCTGGAGGCCGTGGCCGAGGCCACGGGCGCCCCGACCGCCGCCAACGAGATCGACGCCGGCCCGCTGCCGGTCAAACCGGACCGTTTGCTGGCCGGCGGGGACACCGTGCAGATCGGCGACCTGAAATTCGACGTCATTCACCTGCGCGGGCACACGCCCGGGTCGATCGCGCTGGCCCTGGACGGCCCCGCGACCGGCGGGGTCACGCAGCTGTTCACCGGCGACTGCCTGTTCCCGGGCGGTCTCGGGCGGACCACCAAGCCGGCGGAGTTCGACTCGCTGTACCACGACGTGAAGACCAGGGTCTTCGACCGCTTCGGCGACGACACAGTCGTCTATCCCGGCCATGGCGACGACACGACGCTGGGTGTCGAGCGCCCTCATCTCGAAGAATGGCACGACCGGCGGTGGTGAAACGCCCTGACCCGGCGTCGGGCGCTCTGCCCTGAGAACCGGGCTTCGGGGGCGATCGAGCGGTTAGCGGCGGCGTCGGCCGAGGATGATTTCGCTATGCGCGACATTTGGGGATCGGCTTGCGGGCGCACGGCTGACCGTACCGATCGCGTCAGACTGGTACGACGTCGACCAGGCCGGCCAGTCCCTCGAAATCGCCGGCGTTGCGGGTGTACAGCCGGGCCGAATGAGCGTGGGCGGTAGCCGCTATCAGCAGGTCCATCGATCGTGCTCGCCGCTGACGTCCCGCGTCGACGACCGCTGCCGCCACCTGCCCATAACTCGCCGCCACTGCGTCATCTATCGGCAGCGCGTCAAACTTGCGCTGAATGAACAGCAGGCGCCGTAGACGCTCGGAGCGCGTGCTTTGTTGCTTCGCAATCAGTACCCCGAAGTGGAGCTCCGCCAATGTGATTGCGCTTATGGCCAACTCTCCGGCCAAGGGCTCGACGTCCGTCGCGACGACCACGCTGGTGTCGAGAATCGCTCTCATCCCTGCGTCCACGGGTCGCGTATTTCGTGGGCGATCGCCTCACGGTCGGCATTCCACGCGGGATCCGCTTTCCCGGCGAAGAGTTCGGCCACGTCGTCCCACATCCTCCAGCTTCGAGGGGCTGCGGGAACGAGGCGGGCTCCCGGGCGGCCGGCCACGGTGATAATGATCTCTTCGCCATTTTCGGCGCGCCGCACGAGTTCGGAGGCGTTCTGGCGTAGCTCGCGCAGCCCGATGACTGTCATACAGCGAGCGTAGCACTTGTGATACTTGTGCTACGGGACCGAAAAAGCCGGCTAATTGGTCGTGTGCACGATCAGCACGTCGACCTTGGCCCGGCGGGAGACGTTGGCCGGCACCGATCCCAGCAGCCGGCCCGCGATCGTGCTCAGGCCGACGTTACCGACGACCAACAGGTCGGCCTTTTCGTCCTCGGCCAGCTTGACCAGCGCATCGACCGGGGCGCCGACGACCGACCGCTCTTCCACGTTCTTGGCGCCCGCTTTGTGTGCCCGTTCCTTGGCGTCCTGCAGGATCGCGTAGATCGGGGCGGTGCCCGACACCTTGTAGCTTTCGTCCCTCAGAGCGTCGGCGGCCCGGGTGTCCTCATGCTGCGGCAGGTACGCCGACGCGATGATCAGCTTGGCGTCGTCCCCGGCGATCTGCGCGGCCCTGTCCACCGCACGAAACGATGAATCCGAGCCGTCCGTCCCGACCACCACGGTCCGATAGGCACTCATTTACCCTCCCAGTTTCGGTTGGTCAGCCAACCCAAGACAGTATCGTGTTTGCCGGATAAACAGGGATTGCATTTGCCACTCAGCGTGGCGTGGCGCGGCCGGCAATTGCGCGGTCACGCTGCACGAACGAACCATTTACCCGACTACGAAACCACCGATCGACCACCGCCACGGCGGAAAGCCTTGCATTTCCGCCGTTTTTCGCGAATGACCGCGCCAGCGCGCGAATGCGCCCTTCCCGCGCCGCCGACGTCGCGCGGAACTATATGGTGAGCCGGTTCATCGGCAGCGCCCTACAGTGACAAGCATCATGGCCACGTCAACCGCTCCGCAGCACGCCTCCGACGCCTCCGGCGTCGCTGAGCGGCCGGAGCCCGCCCGCCGGCGCCACGGGTGGCTCGATCCCTGGCTGATCGCGGCGTTCGCCGCCGTGGTCAGCGGCGCCTGGGCCTGCAGGCCGTCGTTGTGGTTCGACGAGGGCGCCACGATTTCGGCTTCGGCCAACCGCACGTTGCCCGAGCTGTGGAAGCTGCTGGGCCACATCGACGCCGTTCACGGGCTGTATTACCTGCTGATGCACGGCTGGTTCGCGATATTTCCGCCGACCGAATTCTGGTCGCGGGCGCCCAGCGCCCTGGCGGTCGGGGCCGCCGCCGCCGGAGTCACGGTGTTCACCAAGCAGTTCGTCCCCGGGCGTGCCACCGCGGCGTGCGCGGGTGCGGTGTTCGCGATTTTGCCGCGAACCACCTGGGCGGGCATGGAAGCGCGCTCGTATGCCTTCGCCGCCACCGCGGCCATCTGGCTGACGGTGTTGGTGGTCACCGCCGTTCGGCGCAACAGGCCGCGCCTGTGGGTGTGCTACGCGCTGGCGTTGATGCTGTCGATTCTGCTGAACCTCAACCTCGTCATGCTGGTGCCGGTGCACGCCGTGATGCTGCCGCTGCTGGCGCCGAAGGGCTCCCGTAAGTCTCTGGTCGTCCGGTGGGCCGGCAGCTCGGCCGTCGCCGTCGCGATCATGACGCCGTTCATCGTGTTCGCCCACGGCCAGGTGTTTCAGGTCAACTGGATCTACCCGGTCAGCTGGCATTACGCCTTCGACATCATCCTGCGGCAGTACTTCGACCACAGCGTTCCGTTCGCCGTTCTCACGGGCGTCCTCATCGTCGCGGCCGTGGGGGCCAGGCTCAGAGGCGCGCGCGGCCCGGCGGGCGACGCCCGCGGCCTGTTGATCGTCTGCGCGACCTGGATCGTCCTGCCCACCGCCCTGGTGGTCGGCTACTCGGCCATCAGCGAACCGGTCTACTACCCGCGCTACCTCATCTTCACCGCCCCCGCGGCGGCCGTCGTCATGGCCGTCTGCATCGTGACGATCGCCCGCAGACCGTGGCCGATCGCGGCCGTGGTGCTGCTCTTCGCCGCGGCCGCGCTGCCGAATTACCTGTTCATCCAGCGCTGGCCGTACGCCAAGGAGGGCTGGGATTACAGCCAGGTGGCCGACCTGATCAGCTCCCACGCCGCGCCCGGGGACTGCCTGATGGTGGACAACACCGTGCCGTGGCGGCCCGGGCCGATCCGCGCCCTGCTGGCCACCCGGCCGGCGGCCTTCAAGTCGCTGGTCGACGTCGAACGCGGCGCCTACGGACCCAAGGTCGGCTGGCTGTGGGACGGCCACGTCGCGGTGTGGCTGACGACCGCCAAGATCAACAAGTGCACCACCATCTGGACCATCACCAACAGGGACACCTCGCTGCCCGATCACCAGGCCGGACAAGCACTGCCGCCGGGAACCGCCTTCGGGCGCGCCCCGGCCTATCGATTCCCCGGCTACCTGGGGTTCCGCATCGTCGAGCGTTGGCAATTCCATTACTCGCAGGTCGTCAAATCGACGCGATGACGGGGGCAAAAAAGCTCCGGCTCTGGGTAGTTGACGGGCATGCAGACTTTGCTGGCCGGCCCGCTGCTGGGTGGCGACGTGCAGGGCGCGCGACACGTGGTCGAGCTGCTGGCCGCGTACGGGCTGACCGCACTGATCGGCATGGAACGCACCATCCAGGGCAAGAGCGCCAGCCTGCGCACCCAGACCATCGTCGGCACGTCGTCGGCGTTGATCATGCTGGTCAGCAAGTACGGCTTCGGCGATGTCCTGAACGCCGGGACGATCGTGCTCGACCCGTCCCGGGTCGCGGCCCAAATCGTCTCGGGCATCGGCTTTTTGGGCGCCGGGATGAGCTCAGCGCCCGCCGCGCACCGCGCGGTACGACGCCACCACACCGGCCGCGGTCAACGCGGTGAACACGGCGAACAACCAGCGGGCCGCCGTCGCGTCACCGCCCCGGGCCGTATTGACCACGACGCCGGCCACTCCGGCACCGAACGCCCCGGAGACGAGCTGCACGGTGTTGATCGCCGCGGCCGCCGCGACGCCCTCGGCCGGGTCGTTCACGGAATCCATTGCGCGCACGGATAAATGGGGCCAGGCCATCCCGATCCCGATCCCCGCCACCAGCAACGCCAGCGTCCAGGCCGCGACGATCCCGGCCGAGGCGTCGTCGCGCTGGGTGAGCGCGCCCAGCGCCAGGCCCGACGCCACCACCACCGGCGCCGCGGCGATCACCCGCCCGATCGCTCGCGGGTTCTCCAACGACGCGCTGAGGATCTCGGAGACGGTCCAGCCGACCGCCAGCGCCGCGCCCAGGAATCCGGCCGCCACCGGCGTCAGATGCGCCAACCGCTGACCGAACAGCGGCACGTACGTGTCCACCATCGCCCCGACCATCAGCAGGCCCATCGTCAGGTAGAGCCACTTCAACGGGCCGGGCCCGAAGACGCTGGGCGGCAACACCGCCGCGCGCGCTCGCCGGTCGACGACCGCGAACAATCCGGCCAGCAGGACGCCGGCGGCGAGCAGCGCGGCGGTCGCGAGGATGTCGTGCGGGATCTGGGCGACGCTGACCGCCAGCGCCGCCGCGCCGATCAGCACCAGTGACCACACCGGCACCCTCAGCACCGGTGCCTCGGCGGTCGGGCCGCCACGGCCAGCGGGCAGGGCGACCGGGACCAGCGCGGCCATCAGCGCCGTCAGGCCCGCCATCGCGACGAACGCCCACCGCCACAGGCCGAACTGCGCGAACAGGCCACCTGTCGCGGGCCCGACCACGGTCGCGACTCCCCACATCGCCGACACCAGCGCCGAGGCCCGGGTCCACAGCGAGCGGGGCAGCGCCGCGTTGATGACCGCATAGCCGAGGCCGGCGAGCAGCCCGCCGGCCAGGCCCTGCAGGGCGCGTGCCGCGATCAGCACCTCCATGCCGGGGGCCGCCCCGCACGCCAGGCTGGAGACACCGAACACCGCCAGCCCCACCAGGTACGACGGGCGCGCCCCGACCCGCACCAGCATCGGGTTGACCATGGTCGCCGCCACCACCGACCCGACCAGGTACAGGGTGGTCACCCACGCGTAGAGGCGGCTGCCGCCGATCTCGGCGACCGTGTTCGGGAGCAGGCTGATCGTGAGGAACTCGTTGGTGGCGTACAGCGCGACGCCGCCGGCCAGCACGACCGACGTGCCCAGGTACCTGGCGCCCAGCAGCTCGCGCCAGCTGCCGGTGATGTTCGCGGTGTGCGTCACTTCAGGCCGGCGGCGTCCATCCCGCGCAGTTCCTTTTTGAGGTCGGCGATCTCGTCGCGGAACCGCGCCGCCAGCTCGAACTGCAGGTCACGGGCGGCGGCCATCATCTGCGCGGTGAGGTCCTTGATCAGGTCGGCCAGCTCGGCGCGGGGCATGTTCGAGGTGTCGCGGCCCTCGAACACCCCGGCACTGACCGCGCGGCCCGGCTCGCCCTGGGCGCGGCGGCCGCGCGACATGCTGCGCCCGGAGCCGATTGCGACGGTCTCGGTATCGTCGGCCTCCCGGTAGACCTGGTCGAGGATGTCGGCGATCTTCTTGCGCAGCGGCTGCGGGTCGATGCCGTTGGCCTCGTTGTAGGCGATCTGCTTGGCCCGGCGCCGCTCGGTCTCGTCGATGGCCTCCTTCATCGAGTCGGTCATCGAGTCGGCGTACATGTGCACCTCGCCCGACACGTTGCGGGCCGCGCGGCCGATGGTCTGGATCAGGCTGCGCGTCGACCGCAGGAAGCCCTCCTTGTCGGCGTCGAGGATCGCCACCAGCGACACCTCCGGCAGGTCCAGGCCCTCGCGCAGCAGGTTGATGCCGACCAGGACGTCGTATTCGCCCAGCCGCAGCTGGCGCAGCAGTTCGACCCGGCGCAGCGTGTCGACCTCGGAGTGCAGGTAACGCACCCGGATGCCCATCTCCAGCAGGTAGTCGGTGAGGTCCTCGGCCATCTTCTTGGTCAGCGTCGTCACCAGCACCCGCTCGTCGGCGTCGGCCCGCTTGCGGATCTCGCCGATCAGGTCGTCGATCTGGCCCTTGGTCGGCTTGACCACCACCTTCGGGTCCACCAGCCCGGTGGGCCGGATCACCTGCTCGACGAACTCGCCGCGGGTCTGACTGAGCTCGTAGGGGCCGGGGGTCGCCGACAGGTACACGGTCTGCCCGATCCGGTCGGCGAACTCCTCCCAGGTCAGCGGGCGGTTGTCGACCGCCGACGGCAACCGGAAGCCGTAGTCGACCAGGTTGCGCTTGCGGGACATGTCGCCCTCGTACATGCCGCCGATCTGCGGCACCGTGACGTGCGACTCGTCGATGACGAGCAGGAAGTCCTCCGGGAAGTAGTCGAGCAGCGTCGCCGGCGGCGAGCCCGGCCCGCGGCCGTCGATGTGCCGGGAGTAGTTCTCGATCCCGGAGCAGAACCCGACCTGGCGCATCATCTCGATGTCGTAGTTGGTGCGCATCCGCAGCCGCTGGGCCTCCAAAAGCTTGCCCTGGCTTTCGAATTCGGCGAGGCGCTCGGCGAGCTCCTCCTCGATGGTGGAGATCGCGTGCGCCATCCGCTCGGGACCGGCAACGTAGTGCGTGGCGGGGAAGATCCGCAGCGAGTCGACCTGGCGGATCACCTCGCCGGTCAGCGGGTGCAGGTAGTACAGCGCCTCGACCTCGTCGCCGAAGAACTCGATGCGGACCGCGAGCTCCTCGTAGGACGGGATGATCTCCACGGTGTCCCCGCGCACCCGGAACGAGCCGCGGGTGAAGGACAGGTCGTTGCGGGTGTACTGGACGTCGACCAGCAGCCGCAGCAACCCGTCCCGCGGCACCTCGCTCCCGACCCGCACTTCGACGGAGCGGTCCAGGTAGGACTGCGGGGTGCCCAGGCCATAGATGCACGACACCGAGGCCACCACCACCACGTCGCGGCGCGACAGCAACGACGACGTGGCGGAGTGCCGCAGCCGCTCCACGTCGTCGTTGATCGAGCTGTCCTTCTCGATGTAGGTGTCGGTCTGCGCGATGTACGCCTCCGGCTGGTAGTAGTCGTAGTACGACACGAAGTACTCGACCGCGTTGTGCGGCAACATCTCTCGCAGCTCGTTGGCCAACTGGGCGGCCAGCGTCTTGTTGGGCGCCATCACCAGGGTGGGGCGCTGCAGCCGCTCGATGAGCCACGCGGTGGTGGCCGACTTGCCGGTGCCGGTGGCGCCCAGGAGCACCACGTCGCGCTCCCCCGCCCGGATCCGGCGCTCCAGCTCGTCGATGGCCGCGGGCTGGTCGCCGGCCGGCGCGTGCGGGCTGACGACCTCGAAGTGGCCGCCGGCGCGCACCAACCCTTCCACCTCGTCTGCGGCTGGGCGATATTCCGAATGCGCGACTACCGGATGTTCAGTGGCGAAGGCCATGCCACCAGGGTAGAGGCGGCCACCGACAGGTGCCTGTTCGGTCGGGCCACATGGGCCACACCAGTACCAGGTGGGGACCCCCCACCCGATCCGCGAAAGCGGTAGCGCGGGCGCTACCGGATTCCGAAGTCGCCTACCGGTCCGAACTCTCCACGCGCCCCCCGGACAGCCCCGCCTACCCCGCCGGCCTGGTCCACGTGCGCGTAACCGGGTCACACTCGAGCAGGTGCCCGTCGTTGGACGTGGTCATGGCGAACACCGGCGTCCCGGGCCGGTCGCATGAACTGCCCGAGGCGTGCGTTCCGGTGGTGATCGGGGCCCTGGACCAGGTGTTGCCCTCGCAGACGACCTGCTCGTTGTTGGTCGGGTCGTAGGCGAGCTTGTCGACGTCGCTGCACAGCCCGCCGAGCACGGGCGGCGCCGGGCGGGCCGGCGTGGCCGAGGCGCTGATCACCTGAGCGGGGTCGGCCCACGGCACCCCCGCCGGGGCATCGCCGACCCGGGTGGCCACCACGGGCACCCGCACCACCGCCCCCTGCGCGCTGCACTCGTTGCTGAGCGCGGTTTCGGTCACCGTGCCGCGCAGCGTGCCGTCGGCCTGCGGCGCCAGCGACCATGCGACGGTCTCCTGTTGGGTGGCGCTGACCTGTCCGTTCGGCTGGGTGCAGCCCACCCGCTCCTGCTGTGGGGTGCCCTGCCAGTAGCCGCCGACGAAGCGCAGCGCGTCGGTGTGGCCGCCGTCGGCGGTGCTGGCCGCCTGGTGGTTGGCAGCGTCGAGCTGAGTCCCGGTGGCCGCGCACCCGTTGGCGGTGCACACCGAACGGAACGCCCACCAATCGGTGCCGGCACCGTCGTGACGGATCGGGACGTTGTTGGTGATCTGCTTGCTCCGGTCGTAGGTCAGCTGGTAGGTGCCGTTGAGCGCCGGCCCGCCGGTGGTCGCGGGCGCGGCGCCCGGCGCCGGGGCCGAGGGCCTCGAGGCCAGGGAGGGATTGCCCGGCGGATTCTCCGGCTGAAACGAGTAGAGCGCCGACCACGTCGCCGCGATAGCGATCAACACCGCGCAGACCAGCGCCGCCGTCCACCGGACCCGCGACGAAAACCTGTGGCGCAAAACGGCGATGGCGCCGCGCGGCCGCGGCGGCGTCGTCAAGGTGGTGCTTGGCGGGGCGGCGTCGGCCGCGTCGGAAACGACGTCGACCCGCTCGCTGATCGCCGCGGCGAACCCGCGGCACCGCTCGAACCGGTCCCCGGGTTGTTTGGCAAGGGCTTTGAAGAAGACGTCGTCGAGGTGCGCCAGCTCGGGGCGGTAATCGCTGAGCCGCGGCGGATCCTCGTGCAAATGCTGGCTGATCACCGCGATCGGGTTGGAGTGCTGGAAGGGCGGCGCGCCGGTCAGCAGATGAAAAGCCGTGGCGGCCAACGCGTATTGGTCGGCCCGGCCGTCGATGTTGGAACCGGTCAGCTGTTCGGGCGCGGCGTAGGCCACGGTTCCCACCGCGACATTCGTCTCCGTGATACCGCTGATGTTGGCCAGGTGGCGCGCTACACCGAAGTCCGCCAACAGGATTCGGCGTTCCCCGTACTCCGGGTGGGTGAGCAGGATGTTGGCCGGTTTGACGTCGCGGTGCAGCAGGCCGCGGTCGTGCGCGTAGTCGAGCGCACCCGCGACGGCCTGCACGATGGCGCACACCTCGTCGATCGGCATCCCGTCCCGGTGGCGCTCCTTGACCAGCCGGGCGGCGTCAGTGCCCTCGACGTAGTCCATGGAAATCCACAGCTGGCCGTCGAATTCGCCGCGATCGTGGACCCCGACGATGTGCGGGTGCCACAGTGTCGCCGCCAGGTCGGCCTCCCGGTTGAACCTCTCCCGGAATTCTTGATCCGCGGTGACCGCCTCGGCGAGCACCTTGATCACGTCGCGACGCGGCAACCGCGGATGCAACGCCAGATAGACCTCGGCCATCCCGCCGGCTCCGAGCTGCCGCAGGATCGTGTAGCCGGCGAACGGCGCGCCGCTGCTCAGGGCGAGGCGTGATCCACTGACCTCGGCGGGGGAATCTGGGGCCGGCGCGGCGTTCGGGGCCGAGTCGACCGGCGGAATGCGGCGAAACAGGTGCGCGACGGTCGCCGAGGGTATCGACTCAAAGCCCGCGCGCAGCGCCTCGCGCGCCAAACGCGGGTTGCTCAGCAGCCGTCGCCCGGTCGCGATCCGCCGGGTGGTCCCCTTGTGTTCGTGCATCTACACCCCCTCGTTTTTCGGTACTACCTGCGGGTACCGACGTACTCTCGGGCCGTCGATCCGCGCCCGGACGCAACTTTGTTAACTCCCCTCACGCTGGAATCATGCCGGATCCCGGTGGGCGATGGGTCTCAGCAGGCTATGAAAGAGCTATGAGTGGCCCGAACCGAAATAAAGACAAATCACAGGCGAGTCCCATGGAGACCACTCCAGCCGCGGACCGATACTTGATTATGTGACTCGACCCGCCCCGCCTGTCCTGACAATTCGGCACGACGGGTCCCAACGCTCGTTCGCGGCTGGCCACGAGGTGGTCGTCGGACGTGACGCGAACGCCGACATGCGGATCCCGGATCCGCGGATCTCCCGCACGCACCTGATCGTGCGCTTCGACCAGGGCCGGTGGCTGGCAATCGACAACGGCTCGCTCAACGGAACCTATGTCAACGGCTACCGGATGCCGGTCATCGACATCCACGACGGCCAGAGCATCAACGTCGGCAACCCGCAGGGACCGCGGCTGACCTTTGCGATCGGGCCGCAGCAGGGCCAGACCAACCGGCCACCCCAGCCGAGGCGGGCACGGGACTCCGGGCCGCCCACCCTCGCCTGGTCCGTGCTGGCGGAGAAGACGAATCCGACGGCACCACTGCGCGGCCAGGCCGGCAGCCCGCCTCGCAGCCAACCCATGCAGCCTGCGCCACCGCGCCCGATGCCGCCCCGGGCGCCGGCCAGGCCGCCCGGCCCACCAGGCCCGCCCCCGCCGCGGCAGCCGGTATCGCAGCCGAGGCCGGCGCCGCCGCCCCCGCGGATCCAGCCGCCCGACCCGCTGACGGTCGTCCACGCGCCGACGGCCCCGCCGGAGGCGACGCCGCCCGCGGAGTCCACCGTGATCGACACCAAGACGGCCGACGTGTCGAACCTGGCCACCCGGTTTGTGAAGCTGCTCTCGCCGCGCCTTTCGGCCGCCGCGGGCACGGCCGGCGCCATGACGATCGGCCGCGCGGCCGAGAGCGACATCATCGTGTCCGACGTCCTGGCGTCGCGTCACCACGCGACGCTGGTGCACACCCCGCTCGGCACCGAGATCCGGGACAACAGCATCAACGGGACGTTCGTCAACGGCACCCGCGTCGGGTCGGCGATCCTGACCGACGATGACGTCGTCACCATCGGCAACGTCGACCTGGTGTTCCGGGACGGGACCCTGGTCAAGCGCAGCGAGGTCGCGACGCGCACCGGCGGCCTCGAGGTGCGCAACGTCAAGTACGTCGTCGACAACGGCAAGCAACTGCTCGACGACATCTCGCTGACCGCCCGCCCGGGGACGCTGACCGCCATCATCGGCGGGTCCGGCGCCGGCAAGAGCACGCTGGCCAGGCTGATCGCGGGCTATACCACCCCGACGTCGGGCTCGGTGACCTTCGAGGGCCACAACATCCATGCCGACTACGCGTCGCTGCGCAGCCGGATCGGCATGGTCCCCCAGGACGACGTGGTGCACCGCCAACTGACGGTCAACCAGGCGCTGGGCTACGCCGCCGAGTTGCGGCTGCCGCCCGACACCAGCAAGGCGGACCGCGCCAAGGTGGTCGCGCAGGTCCTCGACGAGCTGGACCTGACCAAGCACGCCGACACCCGCGTCGACAAGCTGTCGGGCGGTCAGCGCAAGCGCGCCTCGGTGGCGCTCGAGCTGCTCACCGGGCCGTCGCTGCTGATCCTCGACGAGCCCACCTCGGGCCTGGACCCGGCGCTGGACCACCAGGTGATGACGATGCTGCGCCAGTTGGCCGACGCCGGCCGCGTGGTCATCGTGGTGACGCACATGCTGTCCTACCTCGACGTCTGCGACCAGCTGCTCCTCGTGGCACCGGGCGGCAAAACCGCCTACTTCGGCCCGCCGGACCAGATCGGTGAGGCGATGGGGACCACGAACTGGGCCAAGATCTTCACCAAGGTGGGCGCCGACCCCGAGGAAGCCAACCGGCGGTTCCTGGAGCGGGCCGAGGCCCGGAAGCGGCCCCAAAAACTTTTGCCGGACAAGACCGACGAGCCGGGGGCGCTGGGAAAACCGGTGCATACCAGCGTGCGGCGCCAGATTTCGACGGTCGCCCGCCGGCAGGTCCGGTTGGTCGTCGCCGACCGCGCCTACTTCATCTTCCTGGCGCTGTTGCCGTTCATCCTGGGTTCGCTGTCGCTGACCGTTCCGGGCAGCAACGGATTCCACGCGCCGGGCCCCAATGCCGGGACACCCGACGAGGCCGCGCAGATACTCGCCCTGCTGCTGCCCGCGGCGGCGTTCATGGGCACCGCGCTGACGATCCGCGACCTGGTCGGCGAGCGCGCCATCTTTCAGCGCGAGCAGGCGGTCGGGCTGTCGACCACGGCCTACCTGCTCGCGAAGACCGCGGTGTTCTGCGGATTCGCGATTCTGCAATCGGCGATCATCACCGCGATCGTGGTGGTCGGCAAGAGCGCCCCGACCCGTGGCGGCGTCCTGCTCGGCCATTCGACCTTCGGCGCCACCGCGGAGCTGTTCTTGACCGTGGCGGCGACGTGTGTCGCCTCGGCCATCCTCGGGCTGGCCATCTCGTCGCTGGTCCGGTCCAGCGAGCAGATCATGCCGCTGTTCGTGGTGACGGTGATGGCGCAGCTGGTGCTGTGCGGCGGGATGGTCCCGGTGACCGGCCGGCTCGGGCTCGACCAGCTGTCCTTTGCGATGCCCGCGCGCTGGGGCTACGCCGCCGCGGCGTCGACGGTCGATCTACGGAACCTGGTGCCCGGCTCGCTGGTGTCCCAGGACCGGTTCTGGCAGCACGCATCGAAGATCTGGCTGCTCGACATCGGCATGCTCGCCGCGCTGTCGCTGTTCTACGCCGGCTTCGTGCGGTGGAAGATCCGGCTGAGACGTTGAGCGCCGATAGGGTGGGACCATCCATCCGCCGAAGCACGAGACGTTCGACCTGGTCGACCGCACCAATACCGATCCGAAGGGCATCGTGCGGGCCGTCGACGAGTACGTCGTGCGGCCGTGGGGCCTCTACCTGGCCCGTCCCACCCCCGGCCGCGCGCAATTCCATTACCTCGAATCGTGGCTGCTGCCGTCGCTCGGCTTGCGCGCCACCGTCTTTCATTTCAACCCGGGCCACGAACGCGACCACGACCACTACCTGGATGTGGGCGAATACACACCCGGGCCCACGGTGTGGCGTTCCGAAGACCACTACCTCGACATCGAGCTGCGCACCGGATCCGGGGCGGAGCTGGCCGATGTCGACGAGCTGCTGGACGCCGTCCGGCACGGCCTGCTGCCGCCTGACGTTGCCGAGCGGGCGGTGCGGCGCGCGGTGGCGGCCGTCGACGGCCTGGCCCGCAACGGCTACGACCTGTCCCGGTGGCTGTCCACCCGCGGCATGGAGCTCAGCTGGCATGGGACGTAGCGATTTTGCCGGCCGTACCCGCCGTGTTTCCGGACCGTTTCCGCATATTACCGACGGGTATCCCTTCGGAATGCGCTTGAGCTTGACCGACTACCGGCGCCGACGCCGGTCCGGCGGCCAGCCGTGTTTCCTCATCGAGCACGACGCGGCCGGCGGCGACCACTACGACCTTCGCCTGGAGATCGACGGCGTGCTGGTGTCCTGGACGATACCCAAGGACGGGCGGATGGCCCGCCGCATCGAAGACCATCCGCTGGTCGACGCCGCGAGCGACGCCATCGTCGCCGACAGCGGCACCTACGCCAACGTGACCCGATACGAGATGGCCGATTGCCTTGACTGCGGACACCTTTCGTTCCGCCTGCGCGGGGAGAAACTGCGCTGCTGCTACTCGCTCACCCGGGTCCGGGACGGCGAGCAGGAGACCTGGCTGCTGATCAGGCGCAAGGACGACGACGACGTGTGGTCTGAACCGGCGCACCCGGAAGCCGCGCAGGACGACTGGTCATGACGGACCTCGCCGGTCTGCCCGCGTCGGTGCGCGCCGCGCTGCACGACGAGCCGGTGCCCGACTGGCGGGCCCCCATGCTGGCCACCCTGACCGACAAGCGGTTCTCCGATCCCGCCTGGATCTTCGAGCGCAAATTCGACGGGATGCGCTGCCTGGCGTTCCGCGACGGCGAGCAGGTGCGGCTGCTGTCGCGAAATCGTCAGCCGCTCAACGGCACCTACCCTGAACTCGTCGACGCCCTCGGCGCCCAGCACACGACGCGGTTCGTCGCCGACGGTGAGGTGGTGGCGTTCGAGGGGCGCCGCACCAGCTTCGCCAGGCTGCAGGGCCGACTGGGCATCACCGACCCCGAGGTGGCCCGGGCGTCGCCGGTGCGCGTCTCCTACTACCTGTTCGACCTGCTGCACGTCGACGGCGAATCCACCGTCGACGTGCCGCTGCTGTGGCGTAAACGGCTGCTGCGCAAGGCTATCGAGTTCGCTGATCCGCTGCGCTTCACGGCCCACCGCGTCACCGACGGCATCGCCGCCTACCGGGCCGCGTGCGAACGCGGCGACGAAGGGGTGATCGCCAAGCGGGCCGACTCCACCTATGAGGGCCGCCGCTCGCCGAATTGGCTGAAGTTCAAGTGTGTTCGCGATCAGGAGTTCGTGGTGGGCGGCTACACCGCCCCCAAAGGCAGCCGCATCGAGTTGGGCGCGCTGCTGCTGGGCTACTACGACGGACGCGACCTGGTCTACGCCGGCAAGGTGGGGACCGGGTTCGACGAGGCCACCCTGCGCCGCCTGCACGGGCAGTTGGCGCCCCTCGAGCAGGACACCGCGCCCTTCACCCGGGGCCTGGTGCGCGAGAAGGACGCCCGCTGGGTGCGACCGGAGCTGGTGGTCCAGATCGGGTTCACCGAGTGGACGCGCGACGGCAGGCTGCGCCATCCGCGCTATCTCGGCCTGCGTACCGACAAGGAGCCCGCCGAAGTCGTGCGGGAGACACCCTGATGCCCCCCATCGCCGTCGAGGTCACCCACCCGGACCGAGTGGTGTTCCCGCCGTCGTCCGGTCGAGCCGGGATCACCAAGGGCGAGGTGGTCGACTACTACGGCGAGGTGGCCGGCACGATGCTGCCGCACCTCAAGGGCCGGGCGCTCACCGTGCAACGGTTCCCCCGGGGGATCGGCGAACAAGGCTGGGTGCAGCAGGATTTCGCCGATTCGCTGCCCGAGTGGATGGCCCGCGTGGAAGTCTCCAAAGAGGGCGGCGGCACCGTGGTGCATCCCGTGGCCGAACGCCCGGAGGCGCTGCGCTGGCTGGCCAACCAGAACTGCGTCGCGCTGCACGTGTGGCAGTCGCGGCAGGACCGGTTGTACAGCCCCGACCGGCTGGTCTTCGACCTCGACCCGTCCGACAGCGACTTCGCCGAGGTGCGGGCAACAGCCCGCGCGGTGGCCGGGGTGCTCGACGACCTCGGGCTGGCGTGTTACGTGCAGACCACCGGGTCGCGCGGGCTGCACGTGGTGGTGCCGCTGCGCGCCGACGCCGATTTCGACACCGCCCGCCAATTCGCCCGCGACGTGGCCGAGGTGGTGGCGGCCGACGACCCCGCGCATCGCACCGTGGAAGCCCGCAAGGACAAGCGGGGCAGCCGGGTGTATCTCGACATCATGCGAAACGCTTATGCGCAGACCGCGGTTGCCCCGTACTCGGTCCGGGCCCGCCCGGGCGCGCCGGTGGCTACCCCGCTGGAATGGGACGAACTGGACACCCGCGGCTTGCGGGCGGACCGGTTCACGATCCGTGAGATTCCCAAACGGCTTGCCGGGCAACCCGATCCGTGGGCCGGGATGTACCGGCACGCCCGCTCGCTGGCCGGCCCAGCGCGGCGCCTGGCGAAGCTTCATGCCTGAACTGCCCGATCCCGGCGTGCTGTGCGCCGATGTTGCCGACCGGACGGCCCGACGCGCGACTCTCGCATGATCGGGCGGGCGACGATGCGGTCCGTTTGCGGACCGTTGAGGAGACGGGCAATCAACCGGGTAATCTCGGCAAGTATGAGCCTCAGCAAGCACCGGTGGTTGCCGATCGCCGCCCTGACCGTGATCGCGGCCGGCTCCCAGCTAAGCCCGGCAACCGCGCGGGCGGACCTGCATAACATCACTTACCGCGCCAGGATCGACGCGGTGACCACGGGCAGCCAGGCCACCTTCGTGATCAACGGCGGCCAGACCAACACCACCAACCTTCCGCCCATGCCCAACAACGTGTTCGAGGCCAACACGGTGTTGCCCGATCCGCAGCAAGCCGGCATGCGGATCGTGCTTCATTTCCCCTACTCTGCGAACGTGCACTGCGAGATCGACGTCGATGACAACGTTTTCACCCAGGCCGACCAAATCGTACGGCCCGCACCCGGAAATCCCGGCCCCGCCAACGGTGTGCTGCAATGCGGCGCACCATTGCCGGCCTAAAGGGCCGGCAATCACGTCCGCCACACAAATCGCCGGGCCGAACCACTACACGTTGTGTCCACCTCGCAGCACAACCGCAGGCACGCAAGGAATTTGTCGCTACAAGGCGGACACGAGGAGCACCACAACCCCCGCCGAGGCCAATGGGGCTGTCGTGAAAATCACGGTGACGGCTGCCATCCGGTTGAGTCGGCCCACTGCCACGCCCGCCGGTAGGCGCCGGGGTACCACAGCTCCTTGGCCGCGACGTAGCGCGAGGTGTCACCGCCCGCAGCCTGTTCGGCTTTGCGCTTGACGGCCAGGTAGTCGGCGCGCGCGTCGGGGTTGGCCTTCAGCCAGTCGACGAACAGCAGGGCGAACTGCTGGTTGGGCCAGCCGTCCACCCGAATGTGCACGTTGGTCGGCCGCCCAGGGTCCGCGGAGGCGTGAATTCGCTTGTGCCACAAGTCCGCATCGTCGCTGTGGTCGTAGCGGTCGACGGTGCTGCGGGCATCGGCCTTGGCGACGTCCTCGGTGAGGAGCTCGATGCGCGGGTAGCCGGCAGCCAACAGCGGTTCGGCGAGTTCGTCGGCGACCGCGAGCGATTCGACGGTGATCTGCATGTCGATGACGTCCTTGGCGGCGAAGTCGGGATAGCCGGAAAACACAGTCGAGCCGATGTGGTCCACGCGCAGCGCCCGGTGGCCGCAGGCCGTTTTCAACCGGTTGACGATGCGCCGCGCCTGCTCGGGCCAGCTCGGGTCGGCCGGCACCAGTCGCGCGGGCGCGCGGGCGATCCGCCGCGCGCTCAGGTTGTGGGCGAACGGCACGATGCGGTGGTCCCACACGTCGCGGGCCCGCTGCCCCAACTCCTCCGGGCTGCCCGAGTTGTCCAGCCAGACGTCGGCGACCGCGCGGCGCTGTTCGTCGTCGGCCTGCGCGGCGATCCTGGCGCGGGCGTCTTCCTCGGACATGCCGCGTTGCTCGACCAGCCGTCGCACTCGCACCTCGACGTCGGCGTGCACCACCACCACGAGCGGGAAAAGCGGCGCCATCCCGGATTCCACCAGCAGCGGAATGTCTTCGACGACAACCGAATCCTCAGTAACCGACGCGATGATCTCCGCGCGGCGCTTGCCCACCAGCGGGTGAACGATCCCGTTGAGCTGCCGGCGCGCCTCGTCGTCGCGAAACGCCTTTGCCGCCAACGCGGGCCGATCCAGCGACCCGTCCGGCAGCAGAATGTCGTCACCGAACGCCTCGACGAGCGCCTTGAGGCCCTCGGTGCCCGGCCGGACGACCTCGCGCGCGATGACATCGCCGTCGACGATGACCGCACCACATTCAGCGAAGGTGGCCGACAGCGCCGACTTGCCGGCGCCGATGCCACCGGTCAACCCGATGCGCAGCATCTACTGTCCGGAAACCGGAAAAAGTTACGCGTTGCCGGCGAGCTTTTCCCGCAGAGCCGCCAACTGGGCGTCGCTGGCCAGCGATCCGCCGGCCGCCTTCTCCGGGGGCGTGCCGTTGCCGGGCGACTGCTCGCCACCGCCGTGCCCGGCCGCCTCGGCCGCCGCGAACTTCTCCATCTGCGCGGTGTGCATCTTGTGCCTGCGCTCGGCCTCGGCGTAGCGGGCCTCCCATTCGGTACGCTGCTTGTCGAACCCCTCGACCCATTCGTTGGTGTCGGGGTCGAAGCCCTCGGGGAAGATGTAGTTGCCCTGCTCGTCGTAGCTGTCGGCCATGCCGTACTTCGCCGGGTCGAATTCCTCGGTGTAGTCCTCGTTGGCCTGCTTGAGCGACAACGAGATCCGTCGGCGCTCCAGGTCGATGTCGATGACCTTGACCATCGCGTCGTCGCCGACGGCGACCACCTGGTCGGGCACCTCGACGTGCCGCTCAGCCAGCTCGGAGATGTGCACCAGGCCCTCGATGCCCTCCTCGACACGCACGAACGCGCCGAAGGGAACCAGCTTGGTGACCTTGCCCGGCACGATCTGGCCGATGGCGTGCGTGCGGGCGAAGTGGCGCCACGGGTCTTCCTGGGTTGCCTTGAGCGACAACGACACCCGCTCGCGGTCCATGTCGACGTCGAGCACCTCGACGGTGACCTCGTCGCCGACCTGGACCACCTCGGACGGGTGATCGATGTGCTTCCAGGACAACTCGGAGACGTGCACCAGACCGTCGACGCCGCCGAGATCGACGAACGCGCCGAAGTTGACGAT
>Ga0335069_10003498_pt1 | contig 23695 bp, 23 predicted proteins | sample Lox_Sample_11_FD_206714 | JGI IMG/M metagenome (GOLD analysis project Ga0335069, IMG submission 206714) | Soil microbial communities from Loxahatchee National Wildlife Refuge, Florida, United States - Lox_Sample_1.1 | ecosystem: Environmental > Terrestrial > Soil > Wetlands | place: USA... | reverse complement strand
ACTGCGGTCGAGGCAGAGGCGCCTGCGGCGGCCATCTGTTCCTCCTCGGCGCCTCTGCCTCGCCCGCGTCCTCACCGCATTTGCTAGCGAGCTCGGAGCTCCGCGAGCAGGAAGCCCGGGGCCTCGGCGCCGTCGGCCGCGCCGAGTCCGGCGACGGACTCGCGCAGCTTCGCGAGCGCGGCCTCCGTATCGGGCGCGAGCTCCGTGAAGGCGAGGAACCAGTGCGTGCCTCCGCCGCCGATGCGCACCGACGCGAGCAGGCTGACGGGCGGGGCGTCGCCGCCGCCGTGCAAGGTGACCGTCACCTCGTCGCCCTCGCGCAGCAGGGGATCGCGCTCGACCCGCAGACCGCGAGCCGAGAGATCGCGCGCGATCACGACGCGCGATCCGCTGGCCGCCGAGCCGAGTCGGCGCCGCCGCGGGGGCCGGCCGGTCGGACCGGCCTCGTCGGGACCGGCGTCGCCGCGCGGGCGGAAGTCGACCGGCTGCCCCGCCATCAGCGCTCGCAAGGTCACGCGGTCGGGAAGCGCCAGCGGATCGAACCCGATCGAGACGTCCCACGTCTCGCCATCCGCGGTCGTCGTGCGGCGCGCGCCGAGCACGCGGCCGCGCAAGGTCAGCCGGCGCGGAGAGGTCAGCTCGGACGGCACGCGGATCGCGATGCGCGATCCCGGCTCGAGCGGTGCTCCGGCGACGAGTCCGCAGCCGCTGGCCGAGACCTGCGCGAGGATCGCGTCGCGGGTCTCGTCGCCGATCCCGACCTCGACCGCCGAGCCGATCGCGACGCGCAAGGTGCGCCGTCGCTCGGGCCCTTCGTAGCCCGCGCGCTCGGCGAGCAGCCGCAGCACCGCCGGGGCGACGGGGCGCTGCACCGCGAAGTCGCAGGGCACGCCGACGAGCGGGCCGTCCTGCGGGTCGGTCACGACCAGGTGGAGATGGTGTCGCGGCGCCGGGCCCGTCTCGACCAGCGCCTTCGCGCGCGCGGCGGTGGTGACGAGGAGCGGCACCTCTCGGGCGGAGTCTGCCACGTCGGACCAGCGCACGCCGATCGCGGCCAGGGTGTCGCGCACGTCGCCGAGCTCGCCGTCGTCGAGCACGAGCGCGTGCGGCAGGTCGGCGGCCAACGGCGACTCCTTTGCCGGGAGGACGCCGTCTCATCGGACGTTCGCGAGTGGCGCTGAACCCGCTATCGCCGGGGCGAGACGCCGAGCTTCTCCTGCAGCTCGCCCGACGCGTACATATCGCGCACGATGTCGCAGCCGCCCTGGAACTCGCCGTCGATGTAGAGCTGCGGGATGGTCGGCCACTGCGAGTAGGCCTTGATGCCGTCGCGGATGGCCGGGTCGCGCAGCACGTCCACCGTCCGGTAGTCCGGGATCAGGCTGTCGAGGATCTGCACGACGGTGGCCGAGAAGCCGCACTGCGGATACCCGCGCTCGCCCTTCATGAAGAGCAGCACGCGGTTCTTCTTGACCAGCTCGTCGATGCGCTGGCGGGTCGCGGGATCGAGGTTCATGAGGTCTCCTTCATCTCGAGCGCCGCGAGCGTGCAGGGGTCGAGCCAGCGGCTCATCGCCCCTTCGTCGCGGCGCAGGTCTTCGAGGCTGATCCGCTCGAGCGTCTCGCGCAGGGCGGTCTGTACGGCGCGCCACAGCGCCCGGAGCGAGCAGTCGCTGCTGCGCACGCAGCGCGAGCGCTGCCCGGGGTGGCAGTCGCAGAAGTGCTCGGAGAAGAAGTCGCCGCCGAGCACCTGAAGCGCGCTCCACACGCTGATCTCGGCCGCGGTGCGGGCCAGGCAGTAGCCGCCGTCGGCTCCGCGCACGCTGCGCACGAGATCGCCGAGGCGGAGCTCGCGCATCAGCTTGGCCGTGTACTCGGGCGAGAGGCCTTCGGCCTCCGCGATCTCCGAGATGGAGACGGGACGCTCGGTCTCCGCGCTCGCGACCCGCAGCAGGCAGCGCAGTCCGTACTCTTCGCTGGCGAGAAGCTGCATCGGCGGCGGAGCGTACGATAGTGTACGAACGAGTCAACATTCCCCGTGCGCCGCTCGGAGCCCCGCGTGTCGCTGCCCCTCGATCGCCTCGGTCGCCGCCTGCACGACCTCCGCATCTCGGTCACCGACCGCTGCAACTTCCGCTGCCCGTACTGCATGCCGGCCGAGATCTACGGGGCCCGCTACCGCTTCCTGCCGCGGCCGGAGCTGCTGCGCTTCGAGGAGATCGAGCGGCTGGCGCGACTCTTCGTCGCGCACGGGGTCGAGAAGATCCGGATCACGGGCGGCGAGCCGTTGCTGCGCCACGACCTTCCGACCCTGGTCGCTCACCTCGCCGCCATTCCCGGCTTGCGCGACCTGACCTTGACGACGAACGGGGTGCTGCTCGCGGCGCAGGCGCGCGCGCTGGCCGACGCGGGACTCCAGCGCGTGACCGTGTCGCTCGACAGCCACGACGAGAAGGTTTTCCGGCGCATGAGCGGCCGCGACGTCGGGCCCGCGGTGGTGCTCGAGGGCATCGAGGCCGCCGCGCGCGCGGGACTCCGGCCGATCAAGATCAACTGTGTTGTGCAGCGCGGTGTCAACGACCACACCCTGGTCGAGCTGGCGCGCCGCTTCCACGGCAGCGGCCACATCCTGCGCTTCATCGAGTTCATGGACGTCGGCACCTTGAACCACTGGGATCTCTCGCAGGTCGTGCCGGCGCGCGAGATCATCGAGCGGATCGACGCGGCGCTGCCGCTCGTGCCGCGGGAGGCCAACTATCCGGGCGAGGTGGCGCGCCGCTACGCGTATCGCGACGGCGGCGGCGAGATCGGGGTGATCGCGTCCGTGAGCCAGCCCTTCTGCGGCGGCTGCACACGCGCGCGGCTCACGATCGAGGGTCGCCTGGTCACGTGCCTCTTCGCCGCCGGCGGCGTCGACCTGCGCGGTCCGCTGCGGAGCGGCGCCAGCGACGAAGCGCTCTCGATGCTGATCGAGACGACCTGGCGCGATCGCCGCGACCGCTACTCGGAGGAGCGCGCGGACCTCACGGATGCGACGGGCCACGTCGCGGCCCGCGACAAGATCGAGATGTACCAGGTGGGCGGGTGAGGCAAGGCCGGCTCGTCCGGTCCTAGACTGCGGCCCCGTGTCGGGCAGGCGCCTCTTCCTCGCGGTGGTCGCAGCGTGCGTCGCGCTGACCGCGCTCTACGCATTCGTGCGGCGCCCCCAGCACGCATTCCTGATCGGTCGCGACGGCGCCGAGTGGATCCGCGCGGCGCGGCCCTTCGATCTCGTCGCGCGCCCGCCGTCGCTCGAGAGCGTGCCCTTCCGGCGCCGCTTCACGAACCCGCTGCCGGCGGGCGCGCCGGCCGCGCTCGAGGTCGAGGCGCTGCGCGCGTTCCGGCTGAGCCTGAACGGCCGTGTGCTCGGCGAGGTGGGTCCGCAGGAGGCGAGCTGGCGCTACGCGCGACGCTTCGACCTGTCGCCGGCGCTCGTGCCGGGCGAGAACGAGCTGCGGATCGACGTGGAGAACGACACCGGCTGGCCGCTCGTGCTGGTATCCAGTCGCGAGCTCTCGCTGGCGACGGGGCCCGACTGGGAGGCGCCCGGGCCCGGCGGCGCCTGGCAGTCGGCCCTCTCGGCCGACGACGGGCGTCATCACGCGATCTCGGACGACTTCCCGGACGCCTGGCAGGGGCTGCGCGCGTCGTCCGCGACCTTCGTCGTCGCGTTCGCGCTCGGCGCCGTCGCGAGCCTCGCCACCGCGCGCGGGCCGCGATTGCGCGCGAGCCAAGTACGCTGGGTGGTGCTCTGTGCGCTCGCCGCGATCGGCCTGCACAACCTGCGCCTGGTGGACATCACGCTCGGCTTCGATGCGGAGTTCCACTTCGACTACATCCGGAAGGTCGCATTCGAGCACCGGCTGCCGCTCGCGAACGAGGGCTGGCAGGCCTTCCAGGCGCCGCTCTTCTATCTGGCGGCCGCGCCTGTGTACGCCGCGGTCTCGCGAGTCGGCTCGGAGGCGCTCGCGATGCTCGCGATGCGCGGGCTCGTGCTGCTCGTCTCGCTAGGCCTCGTCGAGATGGTGTACCGCGGCGCGCGCGCGGCCTTTCCGGGGCGCGATGACCTCCAGATCCTCGCCACGGCGGTCGGCGGCTTCCTCCCCGTCACGGTCTACATGTCCCACTACGTGAGCAACGAGCCGCTCGCGGCGCTCTTGACCGCGGCGCTCGTGGTCGCGTGCCTGCGGATGCTCGCGGACCCCGGCTCGAGGCTCGAGCGCGAGAGCCTCGTGCTGGGCGCGCTCTTCGGCCTCGCGGTTCTCGCGAAGGTCACGGCCGTGCTGCTGCTGCCGCTGGTCGTGGCGGTGCTGGCGCGCGCGGCGCGACGGCGCGGGGTGACCGTCGGAGCTCTCGTCGGACTCCTGGCTCGCGTCGCCGGCGTGAGCGGCGCGATCGCAGGCTGGTACTTCGTGCGCAACCAGATCGTGCTCGGCGCGCCCTACGTCGGCGGCTGGGATCCGTCGCGCGGCGGCGCGTGGATCCAGGACCCGGGCTATCGCACGCCGTCGGACCTCTTCCACTTCGGCGCCGCGCTCGACCGCCCCATCTACGACGTCTTCACGGGGCTATGGGACGCGCTCTACGCGTCGTTCTGGCTCGACGGACTCCTCGGCTCGAGCGCCTTCGCCCCGGCGGCGCCTCCCTGGCACTACGGCTACGCAGTTTCGTGTGCGCTGCTCGCGCTGCCTCTGACGGTCGCGATGCTCGCCGGCTTCGTGCGGTCGCTGCGCAGGCCGCGCACGGGCGAGCAGGAGGCGCTGCTCTTCGCGAGCGCGACCGTGGTCCTCTACGTCGGCGCGATCCTCGCCCTGTATCTGCGCCTTCCCGTCTTCAGCACGGCGAAGAGCAGCTACACCTTGGGGCTCGCGCCGTGCTACGGCCTGCTCTTCGCCTGGGGCATCGACCTGCTGCCGCGGCGCCCCGCCGTGCGCGCGCTGCTCGCCGGCTATCTCGCGGCGTGGCTCGCGTTCGTGTTCCGCGCCTACTTCAGCTAGGAGGCCGACTCGAGAGTGGAGCGCTCTCTCGACGCGCTGGAGCTCGTGCTCTTGGGCGGCGGCCATGCGCACGTGCAGGTGCTGCGGCGCCTCGCGATGGCGCCGCTGCCGGGGACGCGCGTCACCGTCGTGCTCGACCGTTCCGACGCGATCTACTCCGGCATGGTGCCAGGGTTCGCGGCGGGTCAGTACCTCGCGCCGGATCTCGAGATCGACGTCGTGCCGCTGGCGCGACGCGCCGGCGCGGCGGTCGTGCTCGCGGCCGCGGCCCGCGTCGACGCCATTGCGCGTCGCATCGAGCTCACGGGCCGGCCGCCGCTCCGCTACGACGTCGCGAGCCTCGACGTCGGCGCATCGCTGCGCGGGCTCGAGCTCCCCGGCGTGCGCGAGCACGCGGTCGCGACGCGACCGATCCGCGACTTCGTCGACCGGCTGGACACGAGCCTCGATGTGCGCTCGCGCGCGGGCGAGATCGCGCGCGTGGTCGTGGTCGGCGGCGGGGCAGCCGGCGTCGAGCTGGCTTTCTGCCTCGATGCGCGCCTGCGGAGCCTCGGTCGCGGCGCCAAGCTCACCGTGGTCGAGGCGGCGGACGAGCTGCTGGCGGGTCGGTCGGGCGCGCTGCGGCGCCGCGTGCGCGAAGAGTCGCGCCGCCGTGGCGTCTCCATCCTGTGTGGGAAGGAAGCAACGCGCGTGGAAGAGCGCGCCCTCTGGATCGGCAGCGAACGACTCGATGCCGACCTCGTCGTGTGGGCGACCGGCGCGGCTCCGCACGCCTGGCTCGCCGATTCCCCACTGCCGCTGGACGCGCAGGGCTTCGTGAGCGTGCGCCGGACCTTGCAGGTGGTCGGTCACGACGATCTCTTCGCGGTCGGCGACTGCGCATCGATCGCCGACGCGCCCTGGGTCACGAAGGCCGGCGTCTACGCCGTGCGCGAAGGGCCGCTGCTCGATCGGAACGTGCGCGCGCGGATCGCGGGCGCTCCGCTGCGGCGCTACCGGCCGCAGCGCGACGTCCTCGCCTTGCTGAACCTCGGCGACGGCCGCGCGCTCGGCGCGAAGTGGGGCTTCGCCGCGAGCGGACGCGCGCTCTTCCGGCTGAAGGACCGCATCGACGGCCGCTTCGTGCGGCGCTTCCGCGTGCTCGCGTCGGACGGCGTGCCGGCGGCGGAGTTCGCCCGACCTGCGATGGACGGCAAGCCGATGGAGTGCGGCGGCTGCGCCGCGAAGCTCGGGGCGACGGCGCTCGGAGACGCGCTCGCGCGTCTCTCGCCCGCGTCCCGCGACGACTCCGTGCTGCTCGGGCTGACGGAGCGGAGCGACGCCGCGGCGTGGCGGACCCCGCGCGGTGACGTGGTGCTCGCGAGCGTCGACGCCTTCCGCGCCTTCGCCGACGACCCGTGGCTCGTCGGGCGCGTCGCCGCGGTCAACGCGGTGAGCGACCTCTTCGCCCAGGGCGGGCGGCCCCGACACGCGCTCGCGTTCGTGTGCGTACCCGACGCAGGGGCCTCGCGCGGCGAGGAGCGGCTCTTCCAGGTGCTCGCCGGCGTCCGCGCGGCGCTCGATCCGCTCGGCGTGTCGCTGGTCGGCGGGCACACGATGCGCGGAGAGGAGCTGCTCGTCGGGCTCTCGATCACCGGCGAGCTGTGCGAGGAGCCGCTGCTGCGCGATCGGCTCGCGCCGGGCGACCGCCTGATCCTCAGCAAGCCGCTCGGCACCGGCGTCGTGCTCGCGGCGAATGGGCAGGGGCTCGTGAGCGGCCGCTCGCTCGAGCTCGCGATCGCCGCGATGCTGCGCGACAACGCCGCCGCCTCGCGCGTCGCGCACGAGGCGGGCGCGCATGCCTGCACCGACGTCAGCGGCTTCGGCCTGCTCGGCCATCTCGTGCCGCTGCTGTTTGCCAGCGGCGTGTCGGCGCGGATCGACCTCGATGCGCTGCCCGCGCTGCCGGGCGCGCGCGCGCTGCTCGAGCGCGGCGTGCGCAGCACCTTCCATGCGCAGAACGAGCGCGATGCCGGCGGCGCGATCGCGCGCGACCGAGCGCGTCGCGACTCTGCGGCGCGCGCGCTGCTCTTCGATCCGCAGACCTCGGGGGGACTTCTGTTCGCAGTCCCGGCGGACCGCGCGGCGGACTCCGTCGCCGCGCTTCGCGCGCGAGGCGACGCGGATGCGGCTTGCATCGGAGAGATTTGCGCGCCGCGCGACGGCTCGGCGTGCGTCGATCTCGTCGAGGGCCCCGCGAGCGACGAGTGACGGCGGGACGACCCGCCCGGCGAACCATGCTTGACAATCCGATGCGTTCTGACTACGAAACTCGAAAGAGCCCAGGGGGGAAGCGGGGTGTCGTGATTCTGCCCCGCTCGCGTTGGACGAGTACCGCGGCGTCGCGAGGCGCCGCGATCGATGCGGACAGACTGCAGACGCAGGGCACGAGCCAAGCCGGAGCCTCGGAGGGTCGAACCTCTTGATTCGAATCGCGATCGTCGGCGTGGGCAACTGCGCGAGCTCGCTCGTCCAGGGACTCACCTACTACGCGGACAAGCGGCCCGAGGACGCGGTCGGGCTCATGCACTGGGAGATCGGCGGCTACCGGCCTCACGACATCGAGGTCGCCTGCGCGTTCGACATCGACCTGCGCAAGGTCGGCAAGGACGTCGCCGAGGCGATCTTCGAGAAGCCGAACTGCACGGCCCACTTCGGTGGCAGGATCCCGAAGACCGGCGTGCTCGTGCGCATGGGCCGCATCCTCGACGGCGTCTCCGAGCACATGCAGGACTTCCCCGACGATCGGCGCTTCGTGCCCTCCGACCAGCAGCAGCCGACGCGCGCGGACGTGGTCGCGGCGCTGCGCGACTCTCGCGCCGAAGTGCTCGTGAACTACCTACCCGTCGGCTCCGAGCAGGCCACGCGCTTCTACGCCGACTGCGCGCTCGAGGCGGGCGTCGCGATGGTCAACTGCATGCCGGTCTTCATCGCGAGCGATCCGGTGTACGCCGCCCGCTTCGCGGAGCGCGGCATCCCGATCGTCGGCGACGACATCAAGGCGCAGCTCGGCGCCACCATCACGCATCGCACCTTGACCGATCTCTTCCGCAAGCGTGGTGTCAAGCTCGAGCGCACCTATCAGCTCAACACCGGCGGCAACACCGACTTCCTCAACATGCTGAACCGCAGCCGCCTCACCTCGAAGAAGCTCTCGAAGACCGAAGCGGTGCAGTCGGTCGCGGCGGAGCGCATCGCGGACGAGAACATCCACGTGGGTCCCTCGGACTACGTCGCGTGGCAGAACGACAACAAGGTCTGCTTCCTGCGCATGGAAGGCCGACTGTTCGGCGATGTGCCGATGCACATCGAGCTGCGGCTCTCGGTCGAGGACTCGCCGAACTCGGCGGGCGTCGCGATCGACGCGATCCGCTGCGCGAAGCTCGCGCTCGAGCGCGGGCAGGGCGGACCGCTGCTCGGTCCCTCGTCCTACTTCATGAAGCACCCGCCCGAGCAGGTGAACGACGACGAGGCCTGGCAGCGGGTCGAGGCGTTCATCCGCGGTGAGGAGTAACCCCGGGCGAGTCGCCGAGAAGTCCGGCGAGCTTCGGGTCGAGATGGCCGGCCGCCACCATCCACCGGATCGCGTCGCCGAAGGTCTCGTGCGAGTGGCGGAAGCGTACGCCGAGCCGCGTCACCTCCGGTGAGGTGACCGCGCCCGGCCACTGGCTCGCGAAGTCCATCGCCTCGGCCGTCAGCGGGAAGTCGAACGGGCGCACGCGCTTGACCCAGTCGCCGGCGCGCCCGAGCGCGCGCAGCACCGCGCCCGGGATGCGCACGCGCCGCACGCGGCGTCCGGTCAGCGTGTCCATCGCGGCGACGACATCGGCCCAGGCGAGATAGTGGCCGCCGATCACGAAACGCCCGGCGCGGTGCGACGGCTCGACGAGCGCGGCGACGACTTGCGCGAGGTCGCGCACGTCGACCACCGAGAAGCCGCTCGACGTGATCACCATCAGGTCGCGCAGGAAGACGCGCACCGTGTGGTTGCCCTCGGAGAGCCCCGGGTCGTCGGGGCCGATGACCGCGCACGGATAGACCGTGCGGATCGGTGCGCCCCGCGACTGGAGCTCGCGCACGAGCTGCTCGCTGTCCGCCTTCGAGCGCGCGTAGGCGCTGCGCGCGGTCGCAAGCGGAGAGCTCGCGTCGATCGGCGGGCCGCCCGGCGTCCACAGCGCGCCGAGGCTCGACACGTAGACGATCGAGTCGATCCCGCGCGCGTGCGCGCCACCGACCACGAGCTCGACGCCGCGCCGGTTCGTGCCGAGCACCTCGTCGGAACGGCTCGCCTCGAGCGCGACCACGGCGGCCGTGTGCACGACGGCGTCGCAGCCCTCGAGCGCGCGCGCGACCGCCTCGGCGTCGGTCACGTCTCCCTGGACGGCCTCCTTCTCGAGGCCGCGCAGCGATGCGACGCGCGACAGCTTCTCGGGACTTCGCACCAGGCAGCGCACACGATGTCCTTGCGCGCGCAGCGCCGCGGCGGCGTGCGACCCGACGAAGCCCGTCGCTCCGGTGACAAGGACGCGCATGGGCGGCGGATTCTAACCGCGCCCGTGTCGAAATCGTCCGCGCGCCGCGCGGACCTGTGTACTCTGACGCGGAGTCCGTTGGAGGCGGCAGCAGATGGGTCAGCTCGGCTGGTCGATCGGATCCGCGCGCGTCACGCGCTTCGTGGAGATCGAAGTCCCGCTCGACGCGCAGGGTTTCTTCCCGAGCTCGTCGCCCGAGGCCCTGGCGCGCCACCGCGCGTGGCTCGAGCCCGACTTCATGGATCGCAACGGCCAGCTGCTGCTCTCGATCCACGCGCTGCTCGTCGAGATCGGCGGCATCCGAATCCTGGTCGACACCTGCCTCGGCGAGCACTCGGTGCCGGGTATGGAGGTCCTCGCCGGCCGCGGGCGCGCATTCCTCGAGGAGATGGCGCAGGCGGGCGCGCCGCGCGAGTCGATCGACGTCGTGCTCTGCACGCACATGCACTTCGACCACGTCGGCTGGAACACGATGCGCGAGGGCACGCGCTGGGTGCCGACCTTCCCGAACGCCCGTTATCTCTTCGCGAAGGGCGAGTGGGAGCACTGGAGCACGGCGCCGCCCGATCCGACGAGCACCGTGAAGGACGCGGTGAAGCCGGTGCTCGACGTGGGGCTCGGCGATCTCGTCGCCGTCGATCACCGCGTCTGCGACGGCGTCCGGCTGGTGCCGACGCCCGGACACACACCGGGACACGTCTCGGTGAGGATCACCTCGGACGGCGCGGAGGCGCTCGTCACCGGCGACGCCACGCACCACCCGGTGCAGCTCGCGGAGCCCGACTGGGGCATGTCCGCCGACGTCGACTCGAAGCTCGCGGCGGCCACGCGCCGGCGCATGATCGCCGAGCTCGCCGACTCCGATACGCTGGTGATCGGCACGCACTATGCGGGGCCGACCGCGGGCCACGTCGTTCGCGGCGAGACCGGCGCATGGTTCAGGGCGCGTCGTTAGGCGCGAGAGGGAGGCTTGGTGGCATCGTTCATGAAACCGTACGAGCAGCACACCTACGCGCTGATGCGCATCGTGCTCGGAGCCGTCTTCCTGTGGCACGGGTCGCAGAAGCTCTTCGGCTACCCGCCGCTGCCGCCGGGGATCGAGCTCCCCGGCTTCGTCACCTGGGTCGGCGGTCCGGTCGAGCTCTTCGGCGGCATCCTGATCATGCTCGGGCTCTTCACGCGCTGGGCCGCGTTCATCTGCAGCGGCCAGATGGCCGTGGCCTACTGGTTGGCGCACGGCACCAAGCATCTGCTCCCGCAGATCAACGGCGGCGAGCTCGCGGTCGTCTACTGCTTCGTCTTCCTCTACGTCGCGGCCCGCGGCCCCGGGATCTGGAGCGTCGACGCCGCGCGCGGCGCCTGACCCGCTCGCGCCGCCTGCCCTAAACTGCGACGCCTTCGGGGGCCGCGTGGCGAGCGAAGACAGCGTCGGGACCGATTTCATCCGCGCGATCGTGGAGCGCGACGTCGCCGCCGGGAAGAACGGCGGCCGCGTCGTCACGCGCTTCCCGCCCGAGCCCAACGGCTACCTCCACATCGGCCACGCCAAGGCGATCTGCCTCGACTTCGGCGTCGCGGCCGAGCACGACGGCACCTGCCACCTCCGCTTCGACGACACGAACCCGACCGCGGAGGAAGTGGAGTACGTCGACGCGATCCGCGCGGACGTGCGCTGGCTCGGCTTCGAGTGGGGCGAGCACGAGTACTACGCCTCCGACTATTTCGATCAGCTCTACGCCTTTGCGGTCGAGCTGATCCGGCGCGGCAAGGCCTACGTCTGCGACCTCTCCTCCGAGGAGATCGCCGCCTACCGCGGCACCTTGACCGAGCCCGGCCGCAACAGCCCCTACCGCGATCGCAAGGTCGCCGAGAACCTCGACCTCTTCGAGCGCATGCGCGCGGGTGAGTTCGAGAACGGCGTGCGCGTGCTGCGCGCGAAGATCGACATGGCGTCGCCGAACCTGGTGATGCGCGATCCCATCCTCTATCGCGTGCACAAGGTCCCGCACCACCGCACCGGCAAGACCTGGTGCGTCTACCCGATGTACGACTTCGCGCACTGCCTGTCGGACTCGATCGAGTCGATCACGCACTCGCTCTGCACCCTCGAGTTCGTCGACCACCGCGCGCTCTACGACTGGATCCTCGACGCGCTCGAGGTGGACTGCCATCCGCAGCAGATCGAGTTCGCGCGCGGGAACCTCTCGCATACGGTCATGAGCAAGCGCGTGCTGCGCGAGCTCGTGGAAGGGGGTCACGTGCGCGGCTGGGACGATCCGCGCATGCCGACGCTCTCCGGCATGCGGCGGCGCGGCTACCCGCCGGACGCGATCCGCCGTTTCTGGCAGGAGATCGGCGTCGCGAAGCGCGACAACATCATCCAGCTCGCGCGCCTCGAGCACGCGATCCGCGAGGAGCTGAACCGCACGGCGCAGCGCGCGATGGCGGTGATCCGGCCGCTGAGGGTCGTGATCGAGAACTACCCGGAGGAGCGCAGCGAGGAGCTCGACGCGGTCAACAATCCCGAGGACGCGTCGATGGGCTCTCGCAAGGTGCCCTTCGCGCGCGAGCTGTGGATCGAGCGCGACGACTTCGCCGTCACGCCGCCGAAGGGCTTCCATCGCCTGTCGCCCGGCAAGGAGGTGCGCCTTCGCTATGCGTACCTCGTCACGTGCACGGGCTACGAGCAGGACGCCGAGGGCAACGTGACGCTGGTGCGCTGCCGCTACGATCTGGCGACACGCGGTGGCGACGCCCCGGACGGCCGCAAGGTGCGCGGCACCTTGCACTGGGTATCGGCGCGCCACGCGCTGCCGGCGGAGGTGCGCCTCTACGACGTGCTCTTTTCCGTCGAGGATCCGCTCGGCGAGGCCGGCGACCGCGACTTCAAAGCGACCCTCAACCCCGATTCGCTGACGGCGCTGCGCGAGTGCTGGCTCGAGCCGTCGCTCGCGGACGCGGAGGTCGGCGCGCGCGTGCAGTTCGAGCGGCTCGGCTACTTCTGCCTCGATCCCGACTCGCGACCCGGCGCGCCGGTCTGGAACCGCGCAGTGACCTTGCGCGACACCTGGGCCAAGGTCGCCGCGAAGGGCGCGCTCTAGGTAGAGTGGACCTCCGCCGAAGGAGGAGCCCATGCCGAGCCCGCAGCACGACGCCGTCGTCCAGATGCTGCTGTCGCGGCCGCGTCCCGCGACCGCGCCGACGGTCCAGGAGATGCGCGCCGGCTTCGATCTCATGACGTCGCTCTTCCGCGTCCCCGACGGCATCCGCAGCGAGAAGCTCTGCGCGGACGGCGTGCCGGGCGAGTGGATCGAGATGCCCGGCGCGGTGGCCGGCCGCTCCATCCTGTACCTGCACGGCGGCGCCTACCTGCTCGGCTCGGTGAACACGCATCGCTCGCTGGTCGCGCGCATCGCGGCGGCGACGAAGGCGCGCTGCCTGGCGATCGACTACCGGCTCGCGCCGGAGCATCCCTTTCCCGCGGCCGTGGAGGACGCGACGAAGGCGTACCGCTGGCTGCTGGCACGCGGTCAGGATCCGTCGCGCCTCGCCATCGTCGGCGACTCGGCCGGCGGCGGCCTCACGCTCGCCACCTTGCTCGCGCTGCGCGATGCGCGCACGCCGCGGCCTGCTGCAGCCGTGTGTCTCTCGCCGTGGACCGATCTCGAGGGCACCGGCGCGTCGGCGATGGACCCGGAGATCGGCGATCCGATGATCACGGTCGAAGGGCTGCGCCAGTCCGGGCGCGACTACCTCGGCCCCCACGGCGATCCGAGGAATCCGCTGGCGGCGCCGCTGCACGGCGACTATCGCGGCCTGCCGCCGCTGCTGATCCAGGTGGGTACGCGCGAGATCCTCCTCGATGACTCGACCCGCGTGGCCGCGAAGGCGAAGGCCGCCGGTGTGGACATCACCTTGGAGCGCGGCGAGGGCCTGATCCACGTCTGGCACTTCTTCGGCGTGGACGTGCCGGAGTCGATCGCGGCGATCGCGCGGATCGGAGAGTTCGTCTCGAAGCACGCGAGTTGAGGGCGGAGGTCGCCATGGCCGCGGGCGGCGCGCGCGTCACGATCGAGTACTGCACGCAATGCCGCTGGCTCCTGCGCGCGGCGTGGCTCGCGCAGGAGCTCCTCACCACGTTCGAGACGGAGCTCGGCGAGGTGGCGCTCGTGCCCGGAACCGGCGGCGTCCTCGACGTGCGGCTCGACGGCGAGCTGATCTTCTCGCGCAAGCAGGAGGGGCGCTTCCCGGAGAGCAAAGAGCTCAAGCAGTCGATCCGCGATCGCGTTGCGCCGGGCCGCTCGCTCGGCCACTCCGACAACCATTAGACTGGGCCTTCAGGAGGACCCCCATGGACTTCGTGAAGCAGCTCGAGGAGATCGAGGCGATCAAGCGCCTCAAGTACCGCTACATGCGCTGCATCGATCAGAAGCTCTGGAAGGAGATGGAGACCTGCTTCACGCCGGATGCGACGAGCGCCTACAGCGGCGGGAAGTACGCCTTCCAGGGACGCGACGCGATCATGAAGTTCCTGACCGAGTCGATGTCGCGCCCGACCTTCCTTTCGAGCCATCGCGTGCACCAGCCGGAGATCGAGCTGACGAGCCCCACCACCGCGACCGGGAGCTGGGCGCTCGAGGACTGGGTGATCGACGAGCAGCACGGCATCACGATCCACGGAGCGGCCTTCTATCGCGACGAGTACGTGAAGGTCGGCGGCGAGTGGAAGATCCGGCACACCGGCTACGAGCGGACCTTCGAGGAGATGGCGCCGCGCAAGGAGCAGGGGTGGCGCATCACGCAGCGCAAGGCCGACTGAGGGGAGGCCGCGCAGCGAGGCGCAGCCGAGCGAAGATCGCACGCAACGGGGTTCGCAAAGTAGGCAGTCGCCGAGCCAATCTCGCATGCGCAACTGACGGGCTCACGTCGACGCTGCCGGGAGCCGATAGGATCGCGTGGCCCCCTGGCCGCGATGGGAGAGCGCACCATGCGGACGCGACGGGTTCTCGGTCTCGCGATCGTTCTTCTCGCATTCGTTCCGGGCGCCGTCGCTGCCGGCGATCTGTGCGCCTGCCACGACGGTCACGTCGTGCAGGTGATGGAAGACGGCGTGAACCTCTGCCAGCAGGCCTGCGCCGACATGGGCGGCGGCGAGTCGATGCAGCAGACGAATCCGAACGCGGGAACCAAAGAAGACGAGGAGCGCGCCGTGCGCGAGGCGTCGCAGAAGCCGATCACGGTGCCGATCCAGACACCCGGCCCGAACCGAAAGCCCTAGCTCTCTTCGAGTACTCGCAGCAGCTCGCGCAGGAATTGCGCCTGGCGGGCGATCGCCTCGGGCGAGAAGGGGTCGATGCCGAGCAGCTCGCGGTGCAGCGGCGCGAGCGTCGCGTAGCCGAGCACGAGCCCGTGCATCCCCGTCACGAGCCACGGCAGCAGCGCGGGGTCGGCCTTGACGATCGCGTTCTGCTCCGGCGCGAGCAGTAGCGCGCGCTGGAAGAAGGGCTGGTACCAGCGCTCGATCAGCAGCGCGAGCTGCGGACCTCCCGCGAGCGCCGCGTGCTGCACGAGACGCGCGAGATTCGGATTCGCGGCGTGGAAGGCGATCTCGGCAGCGAGGCTCTCCGCGCCGCGCGCGGCCGAGGGCGGATTCGCGAGCGCTCCGTCGAGGAAGCGCAGGAAGGGATCGAGCAGGCGCTCGAGCACCGACTCGTAGAGCTGCCACTTGCTCTCGAAGTGGTTGTAGATGGCCTGCGGCCGGATCCCGACACGATCTGCGATCTCGCCGAGCGAGGTCGCCTCGTAGCCGCGCTCGGCGAAGAGCTGCTCGGCGGCGGCGAGGATTCGTTCGGCGGTCCTCGGCAGCACGCTCTCCTCTTGACCTTACGGGACGATCCGTGCACCTTAGCCGATTGATGGTTGACAATCATTCACAGAGCGCTCGCAAGCCCGCGACCGAACGGATCTCTCGCGCGCTGTCCGACGCGGAGGTGTCCGGCTGGGACGCCGAGGCCGACGTGCTCGTGGTCGGCGTCGGCGCCGCCGGTGTGTGCGCCGCCATCGAGGCCGCGAGCACCGGCGCGAGCGTGCTGTGTCTCGAGCGGGCGGGAGGTCCCGGCGGCACCACCGCGGTCTCGGACGGGATGATCTACCTCGGCGGCGGGACGGCGCTCCAGCGCGCGTGCGGCTTCGAGGACTCCATCGAGGAGATGCAGAAGTACCTGCTGGCGTCCTGCGGACCGGAGCCCGACGCCGAGCGCATCCGCGTCTACTGCGAGGAGAGCCCGGGCCACTTCGACTGGCTGGTCGCGCAGGGCGTTCCCTTCAAGGCCGAGTTCTATCCCGAGCGCATGATGGCCCCGGGCGAGCAGGGGCTCACCTACTCGGGAAACGAATTGGTGTATCCCTTTCGCGAGCTCGCAAAGCCGGCGCCGCGTGCGCACATGGCGCAGAAGGAGGGCTCGACCGGCGCCTTCCTGATGCAGCGGCTCGAAGCGGCGGCGCGTCGCGCCGGCGCGCAGATCCGCAGCGGCGTGCTGTGCGAGCGGCTCGTCGTCGACGCCGCCGGCCGCGTGGTCGGCGTGATCGCGACGCAGGAGGGGCGGCCCTGCGCGTTCCGCGCGCGTCGCGGCGTCGTGCTGTGCGCGGGAGGCTTCGTCAACAACCGCGAGATGGTGCGCCGCCACGCGCCGGAGCTGCGGCGCGCGCGCTTCCGCGCGGCGAGCGAAGGCGACGACGGACGCGGGATCCTGATGGGGCAGGGCGCCGGCGGCGCGGTCTCCCGCATGCAGATGGGCTCGGTGACCTTGCCCTTCTACCCGCCGAAGTCGCTGATGAAAGGGATCTTCGTCAACCGCGCCGCGCAGCGCTTCATGCCCGAGGACGTCTACCAGGGCCGCGCGGGGGAGATCGCGCTGCTCCATCAGGACGGGCGCGTCTGGCTCGTACTCGACGACGAGACCTTCGCGCGGCCCGTCTTCGCGGGCGGCGAGATCGTCGCGGGCGAGAGCCTCGCCGAGCTCGAGCGCGAGATCGGCTTCCCGGACGGCGCGCTCCAGGCGACCGTCGCGCTCTACAACCGCTTCGCGGAGCGCGGCGAGGATCCGCTGTTCCACAAGGCGGCCGAGTACGTGAAGCCGCTCGTGAAGCCTCCGTTCGGCGCGATCGACCTCTCCTGGGACAAGGCCATCTACGCCGCCTTCACGCTCGGCGGGCTCGCCACCGACGTGCGCGCGCGCGTGCTGACGCCGGATGGTGTGGCGGTGCCGGGGCTCTACGCGGCGGGCCGCACGGCGGCGTCGATCTCGTCGCCCGGCTACAGCAGCGGCACCTCGATCGGCGAGGCGATGATCTTCGGCCGCATCGCGGGTCGCGAGGCCGCCAGGGCCTGAGCGCGCACCGCTCGAGAGGAAGCGATGGTCGAGTACCACCCCTACGCAGAAGAGATCTTCGTCGACCCCTATCCGGTCTACCGGCGCCTGCGCGCCGAGCAGCCGGCGTACTTCGTCGAGGAGTACGACGCCTGGTTCCTCTCGCGCTTCGAGGACATCTGGAAGGTCGGCCCCGATTTCCAGCACTTCTCCGCCTTGCAGGGCACGACGCCGAACCACCTGCTCACCAAGGACACGCCGCTGAACCTCTCGTTCGCGAGCATGGACCCGCCGCAGCACTCGAAGTACCGCGCGCAGGTGAGCGAGCACTTCAAGCCGGGCGCCGTGGCGAAGGTGGAGGAGAAGCTCGCGGGCATCGTGAAGGGCCTGGTCGACGACTTCATCGAGCGCGGCGAGTGCGACCTCGTGCAGGACCTCGCCGCCCGCGTGTCGGTGCGCGGCGCGCTGCTGACGGGCGGCCTGCCGCTCTCGATCGCGGACACCGCGTCGGGCTGGGTGAACGGAATCTTCCATCGGCGAGATGGGCATCGCGGCGCCACCGAAGTGGGTCAGAAGGCGATGCGCGAGATGTTCTTCGCCCTGCTCGAGCACGTGAAGGAGGCGCGCAAGAACCCGGAGAAGGCGGAGGGCGTGCTGCGAACCCTGCTCACGACCGACGTGGCCGGCGATCGCATGGACGACTTCCGCATCGCGTCGCTCCTGTCCGTCGTGCTGATCGGCGGCACCGACACCTTGCCGAAGGCGCTGGCCGCGACCTTCTACCGACTCTGGAAGAACCCTGATCAGCGGCGCGAGCTCGCCCGCGACCGCGGCCTCGTGCAGGACGCCTTCCTCGAGGGGCTGCGCATCGACACGCCGACGCAGCATCTCGGCCGCACCGTCACGAAGGAGATCGAGTTCCACGGCCACACCTTGCGGCCCGGCCAGCGCGTGATGCTGATGTGGGCGTCGGCGAACCGCGACGAGCGCGAGTTCCCGGAGCCCGACCGCTACGACCTGAAGCGGCGCCCGCCCCGAATGCTCGCGTTCGGCCACGGCGTCCACATGTGCCTCGGCAAGCACGTGGCGCTGATGGAGGCTCGCCTCACCCTCGACGAGGTGATGCGGCGGCTGCCCGAGTACGAGATCGACCTCGCGCGCGCGGAGCGGACGCGCACGGAGTTCGTGCAGGGCTGGGTGAAGCTGCCCGCGACGTTCTCTCCTGCGAGCTGAGTCGCTATGCTGCGCCTCCGTGCGCCGTCGCTGCGGCGCCGCGGAGGACGGCCATGGGCGTTCGCGTCGCGCTGACCCTCTTCTCTCTGCTCGCCGTCCCGGCGCTCGCGCGAGCCCACCCGGGCCACGGCATCGACCCGAGCGGCACCTCGCTCGCGCACTACTTCGGCGAGCCGGAGCACGCCCTGCCTCTCCTCGGTGTCATCGGCCTCGCCGCGGTGCTGTGGGGACTCGCGGCGCTGGCGCGGCGCACCGGCTGAGCGCGCTCCGACCCGCCGGTTCGTCTCTCGCTATTCCGTCAGCAGCTTGAACAGCACCAGGTTCTCCAGGAACGCGACCACTTCCTGCTGCTGCGCGGGTGTGAGGGCCTGGAATTTCCCGCGCGACCCGGCGGCTTCGCCGCCGTGAAGCGCGATCGCTCCGGCCAGGGTGGTGGCGCGGCCGTCGTGCATCCATGGCCCGGTCGTGCCCACGCCCCAGAGGTTCTCGGTCAGGAAGACGGAGGGCCCCGTGCCCTTCTCGTCGATCTGCTCGGCCATGTCCGGGCCGATGTCGTGGCGCTTCAGGTCGCCGTAGAGCTGGACCTGCGCGACGCCGCGCGAGTCGCGCGCGATCGAGCCGAGGCGGAAGACCACGTTGCCCGACGAATCCTTGATCTGGTTGTCGGGCTGGTCCTTCGTCAGGTCGAAACGCACGGGCAGCGCGGGATCCACCTCGAGCGCGACCGGGTTGTCGCCGCTCGGGAAGACCGCGTCGCGATACGCGGGATTCGCGCTCGGCTCCCTGAAGACCGGATCTTCGAGTCGCATGCTCGGCGTGTGGCAGTCTGCGCAGCCGACCGAAGCGAAGCTCGACCGGCCGTTGCGGATCGCCGTGGTCTCCGCGCTCGTGAGCGGCGGGATCAACCCGAGGCTCGCGAGCTCGACGCGCGTCGTCGGCCGCGGCTGCGACGCGACGTAGACGGCGAGCGCCGTCTGGTCGCCGACCGTCATCTCGTCCACGACGTGATCACCGTCGCCGTCGACTCCTTTGCCGACCAGCTCCACCGCCTGCATGCCGATCTCGTTGTTCGAGGCGTCGCGGTTGAAGTTGCGGATGAACGCGACGACGCCCTTCCACTGGAACGGGCGCACCACGAGATCCGTGCTCACGCCGGCGACTTTCGACGTGTCGAAGCTCGGCTTGCAGGGCGAGCCGGTGGGACGCGCCGTGATCGAGCCGAACGACACGCCCTTCGCGAGCAGCGGCAACGAGACCGTGCGCCCGGTCGCGCAGGCGGCGCGTCCCGCGCCGTCGCGGATGCGCTGCATCACCACGGTCATCTCCTCGGCCAGGCGCTGCACGGCGCCGGCGCCGAAGAGATGCGGTGTGTTGCGCTGGATGAAGTGACTGATGTCGGCCGAGTGCTGCGGGTCGCGATGCACGTTCTCCGAGTTGCTCCCCGAGCCGTCGTCGCCGGGATTGTTGTGGCAGGCATTGCAGCTCGAGGCATTGGGCCCCGTCTCGCGCGCGGGAACGTGGTTCGCCCACTCGCCGGGGCCATGAAGATCGGCGCGTGGCGTGCGCGTGAAGCGCTCGCCGTGCCCGACGTTCGCCCCGACGCCGTCGAGCGCGTTGAAGACGGTCTCGAAGAGGAGGTCGCCGCCTTCGAAGGCCATCTCGAAGGCCTCGGCCGGGTTCCCCGACCGCAGCAAGGTCACGATGGCATGTTGATCGACGTGCTCGGCCGCGGGCTCGTCGACGTTCTTCGAGGCATCCACCTCGTCCGCGTGGGCCGCCGGTACGAGCAGGCTGAGGCACAGGGGCGCGAGGCGGACGAATCCGCGGCGCATTTTCGTCTGGGACATGACGGTGTCTCCCGCCGAGATCGGCTCCCGGCAAGAAGCCCGGTCCCGTCCGCATCCGGGATCGAGCGGACGTTAGGCGCGCGCGTCTCGTCGTCGCGGTGATGCATCTCACCGAAGTGGAGGGAGCGCGGCAGTATCGAAGCAGTGCGACGGCAGCTCACCGTCGGAAGGCGCGCGGGCGCTTCGCGCCCGACTGGCATAGCCTGCCGGCTTTCCGAGGTGAGCATGGAGAAGATCTGCACGGTGCTCTGGAAGCCGGACGGCGTCTCCGACGACGCCTTCCGCGACGCGCTCTTGTCGGAGGCGCCGGAGCTCGCGCGCGCCGGCGCGAGATTCCTGCGAATCGACGTCGTCGACTCACACGTCGCCGCCGGCGCGAAGGTGCGCGTGGGTCGGATGGACCCGCCGAAGTCGGCCTGCGTCCACTACTGGGTGCACGAGGCCGAGACGCGCGGGCCGATCGAGGCGCGGCTCGCGCGGCGCGCGTCGAAGCTGGCGGCGTTCCTGGTGGTCGAGTCCGAGCCGATCCGCAACACGACGCACGTCGCTCCACTCGGCCAGCGCACGCCCGGCTTCGATCTCGTCACCTGCATCGAGCCGAAGGACGGCCTGTCCTACGACGAGTTCATCGAGCTGTGGCACGAGGAGCACCGGGCCGTCGCTCTCGAGACGCAGAGCACCTTCGGCTACGTGCGCAACGAGATCGTGCGGGCGCTGACCCCCGGCGCACCCGGCTGGGCCGCGATCGTCGAGGAGCACTTCCCGATCGAGGCGTTGACCGATCCGCTCGTCTGGTACGCGGCCGGAGGCTCGAAGGAGCGCTATCGGCGCCACCTCGAGCGCATGATGCAGAGCTGCATGGCCTTCCTCGCCATCGATCGCGTCGAGGCGCACCCGATGAGCGAGTACGTCTTCGAACGTTGAAAGGACTACGACGATGAAGCTCTACGACTCCGTCGGACCGAATCCCCGACTGGTCCGCATGTTCCTCGCCGAGAAGGGACTGACGCTTCTCAGTGTGCAGGTCGACCTCATGGCGGGGGAGAATCGCGGCGAGGCGTATCGCAAGAAGAATCCGTTCGGGCAGCTGCCCGCGCTCGAGCAGGACGACGGCCGCGTGATCGCCGAGACCGTCGTGATCTGCGAGTACCTCGAGGAGAAGCACCCGCAGCCCGTGCTGATCGGCGCGACGCCGGAGGAGCGCGCTGAGACGCGCATGTGGACGCGCCGCGCGGTGCTCCACGTGATCGAGCCGATGTCGAACGGCTTCCGCTACAAGGAAGCGCTGGCGATGTTCAAGGACCGCATGCGCACGATCCCGCAGGCCGCCGACGACCTGAAGGCGCTCGCGCAGGACGGACTCAAGGTCTTCGACCAGGGCCTCACGGGCCGCACCTGGATCGCCGGCTCGCGCTTCACCCTGGCCGACATCGCGCTCTACGCGATGCTCGACTTCTTCTCCGGAGTGGGGCAGCCGCTCGACCCGGCGCTCGCGAACCTCGGCGCCTGGTTCAAACGCGTCGGCGCGCGGCCCTCGGCGGACGCGAGCATCCACCCGAATGCCAAGGCCGCCAAGATGCGCGCGTGAGACGTCACCAGCTCTCGCGATAGGGACGCACGTCCAACTCGAAGGTCCACGCATCGCGCGGCTGCTGGTGAAGCATCCAGTAGGCCTCGCCGACGGAGGCGGGGTTCATCAAGGTGCCTTCCGGCAGCGACGCCGGATCGCGGCCCGCTTCGCGCAGCCGCTCGCGAACCCACGCCGTGTCGACGCCCGCGTCGATCACGAGGTGCGCGACGTGCAGGTTCTCCGGACCGAGCTCGCGGGCCATGCTCTGCGCGAGCGCGCGGAGCCCGCTCTTGGCCGACGAGAACGCCGCGAAGCCCTTGCCGCCGCGCAGGCTCGCGGTCGCGCCCGTGAAGAAGATCGAGCCGCGACCTCGCGGCCGCATGTGCTTCGCCGCCTCGCGGCCGCACAGGAAGCCTGCGAAGCAGGCCATCTCCCAGACCTTCCGAAACACGCGGCTCGTGGTCTCGAGGATCGGGAAGGAGACGTTGGCGCCGACGTTGAAGACGACGACCTCGAGCGGACCGAGCTCGCGCTCGATCTGCTCGAAGATCGCGACCACGTTGTCCTCGTCGCGCGCGTCGAGCGCGAAGGCGCGCGCGCGTTCGCCCGACGCCTCGATCTCCGCGACGAGCGGCGCGAGCTTCTCCGCGTGCCGCCGCCCGAGCGCCGCGGTGTAGCCGCCCGCGGCGAAGCGCCGCGCGATCGCGGCGCCGATGAAATCGCCCGCCCCGACGACGAGGGCGACCGGCGCCTCGCTCACAGCGCCTCGACGCGCGCCGGCGTGTGCTTGTGCCACGGCGTGCCGGCCAGCCAGTCGCGGTCCTCGCCGCGCGTCAGCTCGTTCGGCGCGACACCGGTCGGGGCGGTGGCGCCCATCGGATCGGGGAAGTCGACGCCGAGGCCGTTCGGCAAGGAGATGTGGCCCGGCTGCATGCGGTCGGAGAGGTCCACCTCGACGACCGCGCTGCCGCGGCGGGTCGAGATACGCACGCGCCCGCCGTCGGAGACGCCGAGTCGCTTGGCGTCCTCCGGATTCATCCGCAGCGCGCCGGCGCGATCCTTCCGGCGCCACTCCGGGTTGCGGATGATCGTGTTGGCGGTGAAGGAGCGGCGCTCGCCCGCGGACAGCACGAACGGGAACTCCTTCGACGTGCCGGGCGCCGGCTCGGTCGCGAGCGCGTCGAGCTCGTCGAAGAGCTCGGGGATCGCGAGCTGGATGCGTCCGTTCGGCGTGTAGACACGCGCGAAGCTCTCCTCCCAGTCATCGATCGAGAAGACGACCGCGCTCTTGCTCGTGAGCAGCGCGTCGAAGAGGGCGTCGGCGGCTTCGCCGGGATCGCCGCCGAAGCCAGCGCGCGCCATCGGCTCGCGCTGTCGCTGCGCGGCGATCTGGCAGAGGCCCCACACGGCGGCGCCTTCGGCGAAACCTTCCGGCAGGAGGTCGCCGATCGCGCGGAAGAGAAGAACCGGAGCCAGGCCCAGCAGGCTGGGCCTGGCTCCGACGAGCTCGAAGAACTTCGCGCGGAACGGGTCGCGCCCCCGCGGCCACGCGGCCCGCAGCGCGGAGATCGCGTCGGCGGGCAGGGTCCCGAGCGCCTCGCACAGGCGCGCGTGCAGCTCCGCCTCCGAGAAGAGGCCCGGCAGCGGCGGCATCAGCGCGCGCCGCAGGTGGAAGTAGTTCCGCGGGAACTCGAAGTTGAAGAAGGTCGCCTCGGCCTTCTCGAACTGGCTCGCGACCGGCAGCACGTAGTGCGCGAGGCGCGCCGTCTCGGTGAAGGCTACGTCGATCACGACGACGAGCTCGAGCGCCGCGATCGCCTCGCGCATGCGCGTGCTGTCGGCCAGCGAGTGCGCCGGGTTGCCGCTCTCGACCAGCAGCGCCCGGAAGCGCTTCGGGTGATCGGTGAGGATCTCCTCGGGAATCGAGTTGCAGGGGACGAGGCCGCCGATGATGCGCGCGCCCGTCACTGGACTGCGACGCGCGTCGGCGTCGGCGCGCTCGAGGCCCGCGACGAGCGGGACGAAGGAGGTCGGGCGGTAGGCGGTGCCCTCCCTCCCGAAGTTCCCCA
>Ga0335069_10003496_pt1 | contig 23702 bp, 18 predicted proteins | sample Lox_Sample_11_FD_206714 | JGI IMG/M metagenome (GOLD analysis project Ga0335069, IMG submission 206714) | Soil microbial communities from Loxahatchee National Wildlife Refuge, Florida, United States - Lox_Sample_1.1 | ecosystem: Environmental > Terrestrial > Soil > Wetlands | place: USA... | reverse complement strand
TTCATAAGTGAATTAAAGATGCGACTGTGGTTGCCTTCCTGCCAATCGTTAACAATTCTGGCAGTCATGATGAAGTGCAGAATCTCGGACTAACCCCGCCCAGTCACGAGCTGGGCGAGTAGACAGGAGTAATGGGCGAACTGTCGCGGTAGGGACGACCATGGCTGGTCGCCCCCCGCACAGATCCGTACGTGCGCATTTACGCATACGGCTCTTACCGAGGATGAAGGGCGTCGAAGCGCTTGTCGGGATAAGGATGCAGAACACGAGGGTGCGGAATCCACCGGTTCAGCAGTGGGTTGAGACGGGCCCAGCCCACCTGCGCGCGTTGACTGCGACGGACTAAAACGCTCCGCCACAGTCGGCAGACACGACGCCGGAAGACACGCAACTGACCCGTGTTGCCGGGCACCGCATGGTATTGGTAATAGCCCTGCACAACCTTCCGGAGCCACACGCCGACCTCACTCGTACGATGGTGCTTCCGGCGTTGAAGCTCGGCCTTGAGGACTTTGAGCTTCGCAACCATCCGCCTCTTCGCCGTAATGCGCCAGACGTTAAAAGCTCCGCTGCTCGTGAGGTGTCCACAAAAATGCGTGAACCCCAGAAACGTGAAGGTCTCGGGTTTTCCCTTACCACGCCGCTTTCGGTCTCGGGCGGCGAACCGCCCGAACTCGATCAGACGCGTCTTCTCCGAATGTAATTCCAGACCGAACCTTACCAGCCGTTCCCGAAATTCCGCAAGGAACCGCTCGGCGTCGGCTCGATATTGAAAGCCCATGACAAGATCGTCGGCATAGCGGACGACGATGACGTCGCCGCGTGCGACTTTCTTGCGCCAGGCCTCCACCCACAGGTCGAACACATAGTGCAGGTACACGTTCGCGAGCAGTGGCGAAACGACTGCTCCCTGAGGAGTACCCACCTTCATCTCCGACCACTGGCCATCTTCCGATACTCCTGCCTTCAGCCATTTCTGGATCAGGCGAAGCATGCGGCGATCGGCCACCCGATGCTCGATGAACTTCATCGTCCACTCGTGGCTCAGGTTGTCGAAGAAACCACGAATGTCCGCATCGAGCACCCAGTTCACTCGCTTCCGTTGGATGCCCACCGTCAAGGCGTCGAGCGCCTGATGCGGACCGCGACCGGGCCGGAACCCGTAAGAAAAGCCTTTGAAGTCAGCCTCGTAGATCTGGTTGAGGACCATCACCACAGCCTGTTGGACGATCTTGTCCTCCAGGGCTGCGATGCCCAAGGGGCGTTGCCGCCCATCGGCCTTCGGTATATAGACTCGTCTCGACGGTTGTGCCCGATACGCTCCACGATGCACCCGGCTGTGAAGATCGACAAGGCGACCTTCCAGTCCGGCTTCATACTCCTGCCACGTCACTCCATCCACTCCAGGCGAGGCTTGCCGCTTTAACGCGAAGAAGCTGTCCCGCAGCAAATTCAGTGTCACATGGTGGAGCAGAGCGGTGAACCGTTCCTGCTTCCTTACCGATGCTGCTTGGCGCACACCACCCAATCCCTGGGACATGCGTGTTCCGCCCTGTGTCGGAGGCATGTGTGATCGAGCGATGTTCTCCCCTGTCTGCGCCCTTCCCTCCCCGGTCTCCGCAGAGGGTTGCCCCTCCTTGTTCGGCCGGCTCAACGGTACTACGGCACAGTCCGACTTCTCCTGCACGTGCACGTCCGCGGTTCGGTTTATGGCCTTGGCGGACCGGCCTTGATCGCTGGACCAAGGCGTACAGGAGATCTCCCGGTTCTCGTGCATGTTGTTTCTCAGCGTGCGCGGGTTCTAAGACTACGCAGGACCGAACAGCCACTCGCGTTGAACGCGGCTGCCGTGTTGCCTTCCTCCACTCGGAATGGAGTCGGCATCCTGTTCCATCGGCTTTTCGAAGCTCAATAGCCCGGCCCACTGGTACCTCTATCTACGCTTCAGGAGCCACCTCGCGATGACCTCCGCAAGATTCGAGGCCAAGATGGATTCGCTGCTCTCCTTTCTTGTGGGGCTCTTTCATCCCCTACAACATGCCGGTTTATCCCGGCGCACTCCGCGTAGCCGCCCGCGCGCATTTCAACCCGGGCAAGCTCCTCGGCAAATTCCAAGTTGGCGGGATAGCGCGCTGTGAGATCCTTGAAGATGGCAAGCGCCGCTGTGGTTTGTCCGGACCAAAGATCGACGAGTCCCAACGCCTCCAATACGTCCGCATTTCCGGGGTGCTCCCGCAGGATGCGCTCGAAGTTCTGCCGGGCGTCATCGTAACGGCCACTGTAGGCCAAGGCGCGCGCGCGGCCCGTCTGTGCGTCGAAGTCGTTAGGCGAAAGCTCCAGAACGCGCCGGTAGGCCGCAATGGCGTCCGCGTAATCACCGCGCCGCATTTCGAGGATCGCCATCCCCTCAAAGGCCACCCAGTCCTGCGGATTTCTCAGCGTGCGCTCGCGATAGAGCTTCTCCAGGCCCGAGATTTCAGTCTTCCCGGCCGCGGTGGGAGCAGTATTTCGCGCCTCGGCGAAGAGGGGCAGCGAAGGCAAAAACAGGGCAACTAAGGCCGAAGCCCAAACGCCTCTTGTCCATTGCTCGGTGAATGAGATCTTCCGTAACACCGAAGTGACCTCTCAAATCGTCCCATTAACGAATCGCCGGATACCGTCTTTCAGCACAATCACGTTGAAATGAATGAGTAGTGCCAGCTTGCACCGGGAGAACTTCAGATAGGACAGCGTCTGGGCTTCGTGTATTGGCGCCAAACCTTCAATCGATTTGACCTCTACGACCACCGCGTGTTCCACCAACAAATCCATTCGGTAGCCACATTCCAGCTTGATCTCTTCGTAGACAAGGGGCACGGGCTTCTGTTGTTCAACAACCAGCCCCATTTTTCGTAGCTCGTATGCCAGACATAACTCATACGCGGATTCGAGCAGTCCAGGGCCTAGCGCCCGATGCACCTGGATCGCTGCGCCGATGACAGCCCCGGTGATCTTGTTTAACCGCTCTCGTTCGCTCATTGTGGGACCCCGACAGCACGCGTCCCGGTGGTTAGAAGCAAGACCTTGGTTCCTGTGCCCTCTGTGATTCTCAAGCTTTCACACAGAGGACACGGAGAATACCGTCCAGCTTTCGACCCGTTCGCGACAGGCCACGTGGTCTGGAAACCCTCACCTTTCGTCGGGTCTTGCTGCCCTTGTGAAAAGGCCGCCTCACACCTCTGCCCCAGCGTGGGCGACTTTTTCCCAGCGCCGGCTGCCGGCTAGAAACTTGAGAATCCCCTCGACGCGATACAGCAGAACCAACTGGCGGTATCCGACGTTCTCCAGGGCCGCGTACCCGAGGAGCGTCAGCAGGTCCCGGAAGCGGGGATAGCGGCGGAAGGTGAGCTCTTCCAGCAGCACGGCGCCGACATTCAGGAAACAACCATAAACGAAGCTGAGCAGCACAAAGGCCAGCAGAACATAGGCGGGAACCAAACCGCGCAGGAAAGCCAGGGGAACCAGCAGATAACCCACCAGTTCGACTGCGGCACCGGCTCCCTCAACCAGGGAGTGAAAGGGGTAACTCAAATAGCCGACGACCCCGTATTTCCTGCCGAAAAGAAGTTCCGAGTGCTTCCAGAGCGTCTGGCACAGGCCCAACTGCCAGCGCCGGCGTTGCCGCGCGAGGTTCGCGAACGAGGTGGGGCACTCGGTCCAGCAAACCGGATCGGACGTGAAAGCCATGCGGATCTTGCGACCTCGCTTCGCGGCCCAGTGATGAAGCTGGACCACCATATCCATATCTTCGGTGACGGTGTCGTGGCAGAATCCCCCGGCCGCGATGACGCTGGCGCGATGGAATACGGCGAACGCTCCTGAGACCACCAGCGTTCCGCCCAGCAGATTCCAGCCCGTACGCCCGCACAAGAAGCTGCGCAGGTACTCGACCACCTGGAATCGTTCCAGCCGCCCCGAGGGTAGTCCCACGCGCAGCACGCGGCCATCCTGGGTTGTGCAACCGTTGAGTATGCGGACGATCCCGCTGCTCACAACCGTCTGGACATTCGCGTTCAGGACAGGTTCCATCAGCCGCAGCAGGGCGTCGCGTTCCAGCAGGCAATCCGCGTCGAGATTACAGAAATAGGGCGAGCGGCACAGGTTGATGCCGGCGTTAATCGCGTCCGGCTTTCCTCCCCTCCCCTTGGTCGCGACGACCAGGTTCGGGATTTCGGGATTGACGTAGAAAGCGTGCACAGGCGCCGTCGGCAGGGTCGGGCGATAGGCGGCGTCGATCTCCACCAACTGAAAACTCGTGACCAACCGTTCCAGCGTGCGGTCGGTTGAGCCGTCATCCACCACGATGACGCGAAAGTGCGGATAGTCCGCCTGCAGAGCGGAGCGCACCGCGCCCACGATCACGCCTTCTTCATTCCATGCCGGGATAATGATGGTTACGGGCGGCGCGAGGGGCGAGCGGCGGATGGCGTCCAGGTCCTGCAACGTCCGCCGCTGCATATGGAACCACGTGGAGCGCATGGAGAGCAGGAAGAGAAAGGTGTAAATCCCATTTCCCAGCAGGAAATAGGTAAAAACCACGAAGTTGAAGAAGATGATCGTGTTGTCGAGCCACGAGTGCATGGCGGCGAGGCTTTCTCAGGCGGCCACAACGGGCGGAAACTCCAAACTCGGCTGGAGACCGGGGCCCGGATTTGATTCCCAGGCTGCCTGCTCCAGCAGACGCATCCGGAAACGGGCGCAAGGAAGGAAGCGCTCTTGGAATCTCTCGCGGACGGGCGGGTTCACCATTTGGAGAACGCCGGAAAAACCGACAGGAGCGGCGGCACTGGCCAACTCTTCAACCATCAGGGCCTCTATGCCGCGCGCGCCGCCGCTGTAACCTTCCACCAGCGAAGTCAGCAATCCCGTGCGCTCGATCGCCTCCACAATCTGGGCGCGCAGAACGGGGTCCTCGGTAGTCAGGAAATGCTCGTAGAGGTGCTGCGTTCCCCGGTGGCCCAGTGCGATAAGGGCGTGAATGGCCGCATCGCGAACCAGGCTGTGGGCATCGCGCAGGCAGTCGCGGATTCCAAGCACCATGAGGTCCGTAACATGCTGCGATTTGCCGAGGGCCCGCACGGCACGCAAGCGCACCTGCCACTCGCGGTCAAAAAGCAGTTCGTGGAGCACCACTTCGACGCGCGAATCCGGAAGCAGGGCGAGGATTTCCGCCGTGGCTCCGCGGACTTCCCCGCTCGCGTCGCGAGAGAGATCACGAAGCAGCAATTCCGCAATTTCGGCCGGCAGGGCGTCCGCAGGAAGCTGCCCCCCTCCCGCTTCCCGGCCGGCCATGACCCGCAGCGTGTCTGTGGCGATGCGGCGGATTTCCCGCTCGGGGTGGCGAAGTGAGACCTCCAGCATCGCGCTCGCGCGGAGGTTGAAGTTGACCAAGGCAGCTTCAATCGCCGGCAGCGAAGGCGAGGTGTGCCGGCCCAGCGCCACCGCATGCAGCCTGCTAAGCACGGCGGGGAAGTTCCCGGGGGCATGGAGGGCAGCCAAGGCGCGCAAAGCTACCACCTGGATGTCCGGGTGCGGGTCATCGAGAGCCTTCACCAGGAACCGCCCGCTTGGCTCATGCCGCAGGATCCCCAGATTCCGAATGCCCTTCGCCCGCCGCAACAGATGCTGAGGCGATTGGACGCCCCGCGCACGCCTGCCCGAGCCGTGCGGTTGAGCTTCCAATCTGTGGGCCACGGCCGCGCGCCGCTGCCAAAGCTCGATCAGTCCCAATTCCGCACAGAGTGCCCGCAAGATGCCAAGGTGCGCCTCCACCACATGCCGCCTGGAGAAGATCGGATCCAGAAGGATCTCAAGGTCGGAAAGCGGCAAACGCCGCAGGGTTTGCATACCCTGATCGCGCGACTTTCCCGAGAGCACCTCTGTCAGCGCCTTCCGATAGCGCCTGCGCAGGGAATGCACATAGCGGAAATAGAATACCTGTTGCCCCCGCCGGAAAACTGCGACGACCATCAGGAGACCAATCCCCGCCAGGACGCAGAAGGACACCGCCAGCGCCCAAGCAGTACCGGAGTTGGTCAACTGAGCCATAGGTTCGCTAGCTCTCTGTTGCAGGGAGAACTACCCGCGGGCAGCCCAGGCCGGAGAGAAAGACACGGCGAGCCACATGCTGGCGCACACGGGACTCAATGCCCTCGCGAGCTCATCAGCGATGCCCCGAAACAAACCAGTGCGAGGAGCGGGTTCGGAGTATAGACAGAGGGACGTACTCAATGCAACATCATTTTTATGATAACCGTCACGATTTCGCCGTCGATTAAGGACGCATTGTCGGATGCGCACCGATCTTTAGCCTGTCTGTACCACGCCTTAACCCCACGTCAGAAAATAGGGAATCAGTCGGCGAAAAAGCAGGTGGAAAGCATCCCGCCAAGGGTGTGAAAGCAACTTCCAAACACGTGAGACCAACTTGCAGTGGGAGAGGCTAACGGTTGAATCGCGAACCATCTCGCTCACACAGTCGACGGAGAACACCACGGAACTCTTCGTAGCCTCTGCGTCTTTTCTCCGTGAACTCTGCGCGAACCTCTTTGCCTCATGTCCCCCAAGAGACTCAAGGGCTAGTTCTTCGCGGTAAGACCGGCTTTTTCCCAGCCGGCCAAGCCATCCTGATAGACCTTCACGCGCTCGAAGGGCACGCCATGTTCCAGCAGCGCGCGTCCTGCGGCCCGACTGGCAGCGCAGACGTCTCCAGATGACCGTCCGCTTTCATAGAGGATGATGACGCGGTTATCCGGCAAGGAATCCCAGCGCCGGTCCACTTCGCCGGCAGGCACATTAAGCGCCCCGGGAATCTTCCCCTCGGCATAGTCCTTCGGGGCACGCACGTCCACAAAAACTGGCGGAGGATTTCCGGCAAGCAGTTGCCGCACCTCCGGCGTGCCGATCAAAGTGGGCTGTTTCTTGGCCGCGTCGGCTTCGCTGCACGCGGCCCCGGCACCCTGAAATCCAGCAAAAAAACCGCCGGGACTGGTTCCCAACAAGCCTGTTCCTACTGAACTCGCGGCAGCAGGCGAGGCAGGCCCGGTTCCCGCTTTGGACGCCGCAGATTTCGACAGTGTCTTGGCCGGGGCAGCCGGGCCAGTTGCAACGGGAGCGGAAGCAGGTATGGCCGCTACGCTGGCGTTCGCACTCAATCCGTGGCTGGCCAATTCCTGGTCAATCGCCTGTGCAAACTCGGCCTCGGGAAGTGCGCCAACGATTCGTTTCTGCCCGATGAAGAACGTCGGCGTGCCGTCGATGCCGAGCGCCTTGCCGTCTGCCATATCCTGCTGCACGCGTGCCGCCGCGGCGCCGCTCGCCAGACATTGATTGAACTGCGTTTGATCCAGCCCCAGTTCAGCCGCGTCCCGCTTCAGCCCGTCGTCGCTCAGATCAGCCTGGTGGGCATAGATCTTGTCCACCGCTTCCCAGAACTTCCCCTGGTCGGCAGCACACTCGGAAGCTTGGGCGGCACGTTCAGCAAAAGGATGGATGCGCGTAAGGGGAAACTGCCGGAACACGAAACGAATCCGATTGCCATACTGATTGCGAACGTTGCGCGCCGCACTCTCCGCCACGGCGCAATTGGAGCATTCGAAGTCACCAAACTCCACCACCGTCACGGCCGCCTGGGAGTTGCCGGTCACGTGGCTGTTGGGGCGGACGAGCCTTTCCGCCAACGTATCGCTGGAAGTCTGGGGAGGAGGTGGCAAGTGACCGTGCCCCATGAGCCCGTAAAACGCTGGAACGCCAACCAGCAGTCCGGCGACGCAGAGTGCGAAGTGTTGGCGCGCCTGGACCAGCCGCGCGGCGGGCTCGGCGGGCAGCGCGGGATGAGCCAGATCGTACAGCGAAAGCACCGCAAGCACCGTCATCGCCACGCCCGAAGTAACGCACCACGCGCAATAGGCATGGATCACAAAGGCCTGTAAGTACTCGAGGTAGAGCGACACAAGAAAGCCAAAGCCGCTCAGGGCGGCCACCAAGTAACGCGCGACGCGAGCTGAATCCGCCGGCAGCAGTGCTTCCGAAATCATCAGAATGGCCAGCACGGTATAGCCCAGCACCCCGAAGATCGGCATGGGCATTCCCATCACATGCGAGTAAGCACTGGCCCGCACCGCGTCGCAACCCGTCCCCACGCAGACCATCGGACGGGAAGGAGAGGTGTAGCTCCAAAGCAGGTATAGCGAATCGAAAAGTCCAAGCAGAGCAACGCCCAGCAAGAGCAGTTTTCGCATAATGACCTATTCTACAACCAACTCTTTCAGAAGCGAGCCCCGGCTCGCAGGTTGCACGCCGCTCCCACCCCCAGTTTCCGTGCGGCAGAGTCTCGAAGGGTGGTCCCAGAGTCTTATTGAGGATTACAGAATATAGTGACGCCCCAGGCTGCAGCGGCGTCTGCGACCGCTGTCCTTTCGGCGCTCATAGAGCACCGCTACAATGAACCCTTTTCTGCCGTAGCCGGTGGAGCACAAGTCACGCGATCTTGCGCTTCTACGACACTGGGCTTAACGATAGACGGGGCGTTCGCCCAGGGTTTTGCTTGAAATAATGCCCTGCCGGACAGTACTCAGAATCCTCTCGTGAACGATGCTCAGCGTGAGGTGTCGGGCCGTGGGGCGCGTGACGCCCATGCAATCGAACCGCGCCATGGCACTCCGGACATCTGACTTCATCGGCTTTCGCCTCAATTGCTTCGGAAACGGAGACTCGCTTCCACTCGCGTACTCTCTCTCCATTGCGGATGAATGGGCGCTTCACTTCACACTCGTAGATTCGGTCCATGGCTGTTCGATATTCTCGCTTCCCTTAAGGGCGAGCGCCAGCGGCAGTCAGGCTGTCTGTATCGCCTCGCCTTTGATCGGTTGCAATCCCAGTCAGGTATGCGCCACGTGCTCTGGAAGCTATGACACCCAGACCTTTTGGGCAGCGGACTGGCCCAAATTGACAGAGTTCACCCCCAACCGCAGAGTCAGAGTGCCGTCGCAATTCCGGCTCAGTACCTTCAGATCGACCCCCGGCCGGATACCCAAGCCGTCAAAGTATTCAAGAAGCTGTCGGTCCCGTTCGTACATGCTTTCTATCCTGACGGAAGAGCCAGGGGCGGCCTCCCAGAGTAGCTGGAGGCCAAGCTTAATTCTCTCGGCAGCGCTCTTGTTGATTTGGTTCCCGTGGGGGCAGGTGTGATTGGTTCCGAGCTTCTCGATCAATTTGCGTTCCACATCGTCGGAAATGGAATGCTCCAAACGCTCGGCTTCATCGTGGACCTTGTACCACTCCATCCCCAATATCTCGTGCAGCATCCGCTCAACCAAGTGATGACGAAACCGCAATTTATCGGAGATCTCGCGTCCCGCCTTGGTTAACGCGATGTGGCCCTTACGGTCAACGTCCACCAACTTATCCCGGCGGAGGCGGCGCAGAGCAAGGGCTACGGCAGGCGGTGTCACGGATAACCAACGGGCGATCGTTGCAGCGATAACGGTACCTTCCTCGGCTTCCGCCTCCGCGATGGCCTTCAGGTAATCTTCCTTCGAAATAGTGAGCTTCACCTTTTCACCCTTGTATTTCTGGCCCCCTTCTTTCTTGGCCACATTGCTACGGCTGGCGTCGTTCGCTATAAGAAAACTCCGTATCACACCTACCAGATTCCTTAACTACCCGCAACGCATTTCACTTGACAGAAGCACGCTGCGCGGTGTTACCTGTAGTTTACTATAAATATGAATCCATGGTAAACACTCTTGTAGTGCCAGCCGTGAGCCCCGGAGGTGAACCCGCGTGACCCGCTTGAAAATTCTCGTACTGCTGCTTGGCGCCACTGTATCTGTCAGCGCGCCGTGCTTGTGGGCGCAGGGAGAAACCACCAGCGCTATCGTGGGGCAAGTGACGGATCCCTCCGGCGCTGCCGTGCCGGGCGCGATCGTGACCATCACCAGCCGGGATACGGGCCTCACCCGAACGATCAATACGGACGGCGAGGGGCGCTTCAGTTTTCCCCAACTGCGGCCGGGCACGTACTCGGTGAGGGTGGAAGCGCAAGGTTTCGAGCCGCAGGAGAATCAGGGCGTGTTTTCGGGTTTGGGCGAAAAGCAAGCTGTCGATTTCGTTCTCCGCTTGGCGCAATCGAATCAGAGCATCGAAGTGGCCGGTCAGGCTCCCATCATCAATACGGACAACGCCAATACTTCTACCAACCTGAACTCTCAAGCCCTTGCGGACCTGCCGAACCCAGGCGGCGATCTCACCTACCCTTTGCAGTTTGCCCCGGGCGCACTGATTAATACGGCGGGGAACGGTAATGACTTTGTGGGCGGAACGAACGGCTATGGCAACGTACAGTTCAATGGATTGCCGGCGCTTTCCAACGGCTACATTGTGGACGGTCTGGAAACCAACGATCCCTTGACCAATCTGAACAGTGGGCTTTCCACCAACCTTGTTCTCGGGCTTAACTCGGTCTCCGAAGTAACAGTCAACACGCTTTCTTATGCGGTCGATCAGGGTCGCTACGGAGCCTCCCAAGTCAATTACGTGACCAAATCCGGGTCGAACCGATTCCGCGGCAATTTGTACGAGCTGTGGAGCGGGTCGCGGCTCGATGCCGCGAACTTCTTCACCAACGCCACGCCGGGAAATCACAAGCCCCGTTCGACGGTGAATCACTTTGGCGGTAGTCTCGGCGGACCCATTGTGCGAGACAAGCTGTTCTTCCTTTTCGACAGCGAGTGGGTGCGAATTGCGCTTCCCATCGTCACCACGACGACCGTTCCAACCACCGCATTCCAAAATTACGTTCTGCGGCAGTTGCCATTGGGCGGGACCGACTCGGTGACCGGATCCACTTATGCACCCTCCCCGCAACTCGTCCCGTTCTACCAGAAACTCTTTTCCCTGTACGGGAGTACAGCTGGAACGCCTCTCGCTGTGCTCGGATGCCCGTTTAGTGGGGACGGCAGCCAATCCGCCGGCAGTCCGCCTTCCGGTAATGGGTGCGCGGTCCGGCAGTCGGTTTCACATTCCAGTGACGACCATGAACAGGTCCAGACGCTCCGCATTGACCACAACATCAACCAGAACAACGCCACCTGGTTTCGCTTCCAAGCCGACACCGGGCTGCAAGCTGCCTACACGGACCCGATCAATCCGGTCTTCAACGCGATTTCCTCCCAACCGCTGTACTCGGTTGCTGCCGGGTACACGCACATCTTTTCCCAGAACGTGGTCAACTATTTCAATCCCGGCTTCTCCTGGTACAAGAGTCTGTTCGCCCCCGGTGATTTTCAGAAGACTCTCGCCGCGTTCCCCATCGTGCTTCAAGGGAGCGGCGCCAATGCCCCTTTTACAACTCTCGGCGGCATGGACAACACCTGGGTGCAAGGCCGTCGCGCTTCGCGCTTCTTCATCAATGACAATCTCTACTGGAACCATGGCAGCCATGAACTCCGGTTCGGAACCAATACACGGATATTCCGACTAAACGACTACGACTTCGGTGAAGGAACGGTGCCGACGATCACTTACGCCACCCTCCCGCAATTCATCTACGGCGTCGCTTCGACCGCAACCGAGACCTTTCCCACTGCTTCCAATGAACCCTTCAATTTTCTCAACCTCGATCTCTACGCACAGGATACGTGGAAGGTTACGCGGAAACTGACGTGGACATTCGGCATTCGCGACACTCTGAACTCCAATCCGCTCAATCCCCATCTACAGGTCGCCCGTCTGCGCGGCTCATTCGATGCCATTCCCCACGACCTGAACCAGCCGCTGAGCGACACGATCCAAACCGGCCTTGGGCACCTCTTTTCGTCCACTCCCTTGGCCATTCTCCAGCCGCGGACGGCAATCGCGTGGCAATTCGCGCCTCAGACGTTGCTGCGAACTGGATTTGGGCTCTTCAGCGACCTACTGCCGGGTAGCGTTGCCGATACATTGGGTATGAATCCGCCCTATGTCAGGACTTTTCAAGGCGGACTGCTCGGCGCGGTGGGAGGAACCACGATCGCGCCGGGAGCGGCTGGCAGCGCAGTGGATGCAACTGCCGCGGCAAATCAAGCCTTTGGCTCGGGCTTCGCCGCTGGGGAGCTTTCCTGCGCTTCTCCTCAGGCGAACCCAGCAAGCTGCCTGCCTCCGGTGGCCATCACCGCCGCGCCTGACGGCAAACTCCGCGCCCCGTATTTCATGGAGTGGAGCTTCGGCATCGAGCGTCAACTGGGAAACACCGGCAAGCTCAATGCGCAGTATGTGGGCACCCGGGCGGTGAACCAGGTCTACATGACCCAGGTGAACGGCTATCAGACGGCCTGCCCAGGCTGCTTTGCTCCCTTTCCCTACCTTCAGCCCAAGGACGCGAGGTTCGGTGCGGTCACCCAGTTCTCCACCGGAGCCAACAGCCACTACAGTGGTCTGCAACTATCGGCCATGAAGCGCGTCGGCCACGGCCTTGAGGGGCAGCTAAACTACACTTGGAGCCATTGCATGGACACCGTTTCCAACGGCGGATTCCTGCAGTTCGCCGCGGGAGCCATCCTCTCGCCCCTGCCTGGAGACCTGAAACGCAATTATGGGCCGTGTGACTATGACATTCGGCATAACCTTACGGGGCAGTATGTTTATCAGTTGCCCGTCAAGGTGCATAGCCCGCGGCTCGGCTATGCGCTGAACGGCTGGCAGGTTTCCGGCACCGTCTTTTGGCACAGCGGCATTCCATTCTCCGTGCTCAGTACGCCTTATTCCGCTGACGGAAATGGCATTGTGCAGGGCGCAGGGCCGCAGTTTGCAAACCGGGTGTCCGGAGTCTCGCTGTATGAGCGTAACCCGATTGCAGGGATCAGCCAGCCGGGGACCCTTCAGTGGCTCAATCCCGATGCGTTCACCTCTTCCGTGGATCCCAGCACGGGGGCATGCTACGGCGGCGACAGCGTCGCCGACTGCCAATTCGGCAATCTCGGACGCAACTCCCTGCGCGGCCCGGACTTCGTATGGAATGATTTCTATCTTACGAAATCGTTCAATCTGCGCGAGCACGCAAAATTGCGGCTGGAGGCCCAGTTCTTCAATCTATTCAACCACCCGAATTTTGGGCTGCCCAGCATGGTATCGGCGGGCATTCCCGGCAAGCCTTCCACCCAAACCGGCTTCGGCGCACTGACTTACACCGTTTCGCCGCCTACGGGCCTGCTGGGAGTGGGATTAGGCGGTGACAGCTCCCCGCGCATGATCGCTTTCCAAGCGCGTATTGAGTTCTGAAAAGGACGGGCTTATGAATTCCCGAATTGTGCTTTCATGTTGCGCCCTGATCACATTGGGCGCCCTGGCAGTCGCGCAAAAGTCGAATATCGTCACCGTACCGGCTCCACGCACCTCTGCCACGTCGGGCAAGGAAATGTATATGGCGTATTGCGCCACGTGCCATGGTCGGGAGGGAAAGGGTGACGGACCCGTTGCCGGTGCCCTGAAGATGCCCCCAACGGACCTCACCCTCCTTTCCGAAAGAAATCACGGCAGATTTCCCTCCGTCCAAGTGGTCAACGTCATCACTGGGTCTGCCGGGGTTCCCGCCCATGGCTCCAAAGAAATGCCTGTATGGGGACCGATATTCCTGGCCATGGGTCACCAGCACGAGTCGGAGGCGCGCTTGCGAGTGGCCAATCTCACCAATTACGTCAAGTCACTTCAGCGGTGATTCTGCGCGAAGCGAAGAATCCCGCTTCTCCCGGACGCTGGCGGACTGCTGGGGTCCTTCGCTTGGTCCGCCACGGCGGGCTTCGCTCAGGATCACAGATCTGGAGGTGCGAGGAAAGCAGCCAGGTTAAAAACCACGGCCAAAGCCACAATGTCATTTGGAATCAACACGGGCACGCCAGGGTGTGCTGCTACGACGTTGCTGGTCCCGAGTGGTCCACGGCTTCGTCCAGCGAGGCAGCGAGACCAAAGGGTTCAAGGTCTTGGCGGAGTTGCGGTATCGATTGGAACACCACGCCGTTCATCCCGAGGGAACGGGCCGCGGCGATGTTGGCCGGAAGGTCATCGACGAAAAGCGTCTGATCCGCCGGAACGCCGAGGCCAGCGAGGCAAGAGTGATAAATGGCAGGGTCAGGTTTCCCGAGCTTCAGTTCCCCCGACAGGCAGAGATGCGTGAAGAGGTTCAGCCACGGTGCGGTCTGGCGCAGATGGGCGCAGAAGTCACGTGACATATTCGAGAGGATAGCCGTCTTGAAGCCGCACCGGCGGAGCACCTCAACCCAGCGGAGCATGACTGGATTGATCTGAAGCCACAGTTGCCGGTCCTGCAACACCAGCTTCTTTGCCTGTTCCAGCGAGTAGGTTATGCCAGCGTCGTGACCAATCCGTTGCCAATAATCCGGCCCGTCAAACTCGCCGCGGTCGTAAGCCTCACGATGCCGCAAATAGACGGTGCGAAACAGCTCCGGCTCAATGCCGCTCTGTTTCTGAAGGGCTACAAAACCCTCCTCGCGCGGCGGCAGGCACAGCACGTACCCGTAATCGAGAATGACGGTGGTAATGGGCATTAGGCTTCGAACAGCGAGTCTACAAACTCCTGGGGATTAAACGGCACGAGGTCGTCCACCTTCTCGCCGATGCCCACGAACTGAATGGGCAGACCAAGCTCGCGGGCGATGGCGATGACCACGCCGCCTTTGGCCGTGCCGTCAAGCTTGGTCAGGATGATGCCCGTGGCGCCCCCATGCTCGACGAACTGGCGAGCCTGCTGGAGGCCGTTCTGGCCGGTCGTCGCGTCGATGACGAGCAGCACTTCATGCGGAGCGTTAGGTATTTCGCGCGCAGCGATGCGGCACATCTTCTCAAGTTCCGCCATCAGATTGAACTTGGTGTGCAGACGTCCGGCTGTATCCACGATCACAAGATCGTGGTGCCGGTTCTTGGCGGCGGCTAAAGCGTCGAACAGCACGGCGGCAGGGTCCGAGCCGGACTTCTGCTTGATCATCTCGATGCCCAGGCGTCCGGCCCAGATCTCAAGCTGTTCGTTGGCTGCGGCACGGAACGTATCAGCAGCGCAGAGCAGCGGCCGGCGCTTCTCGGCAAGGTAGAAATTAGCAAGCTTGGCGATGCTAGTGGTCTTGCCGACTCCGTTCACACCCACGACGAAGATCACCGCGGGCATGCCGGGCGGGGGCACCTTGGCCTTCGGGGCCACGCCCTGGCCCGTGGCGGGATTCTCCAGAATTCCCAGGATTTCCCGCTCGACCGCGGGACGCAACTGGGGGCCTTCCGTCAACTGGTGCTGGCGGATTTGTTGTTTCAACCGGCCCAGGATTTCCTGGGTCGTATTCACCCCCAGGTCAGCCGTGATGAGCGTTGCTTCCAAATCGTCAAGCACGGATTCGTCGAGCGTCGCCTTGCCTTCGACAATCTCCTCAATCCGCTCGACGAGTTGCGCTTTCGTCGAAGCCACAGCCTGCTTCAGACGGTCGAAAAGGCCTGGCTTCTTCTCTTTGCTACTGGAACCAAAGAAGGAAACCATAGATTTTTATTCTAGCGTGAACTCAGGGAATGCGGGGGAAGGAAATGGTCTACGACGCTACTTCCACAGGCTCGTCCGCTTTGGGCCGGGTCTCGAACCGCGCGAGACACCCCTTGTTATACGCAGACTCGAGGGCGTCAACCACGATGGGGTCATATTTCGTCCCGGCGTGCTTGCGCAGGATCTCCAGCGCCTTGGGGAATTCCGAACCCACCTGATACGGCCGGTCGGTGGTGATCGCGTCAAAGGTGTCGGCGACCGCAAGAATGCGGACCATTAGAGGCAGTTCATCGCCGCGCAGACCGTCGGGGTATCCGCGGCCATTCAGCGATTCGTGGTGCCAGCGAATACCAGCCAGCATTTCCGTGAGCTGCTTCACCTGCCGCACGATCTCATAACCCATCACGGTGTGCCGCTTCATGATTTCAAATTCTTCGCCGGTCAGCACGCCGGGCTTTTTCAGCACGCGGTCTTCGATGCCAATCTTGCCAACGTCGTGCAGAATGGCCGCCACGCGGATCTTGTCAACCTCCTCTTCCGGCAGGCCCAGTTCCCGCGCCAGGATTACGGAGAAGTTCGCCACGCGGCCGGAATGACCCTTGGTGTAGGGGTCCTTGGCATCGACCGCGGCCGCGATCATCTCAATCGAATCCATAAACAATTGGCGGTTCTGGTCGGAAGCCGACTCCAGGTTGCCGATATAACGCTGGATGTCCTCCGCCATGTGGTTGAAGGTTTCCGCCAACTCGCCGATTTCAGTGCGGCTGCGAACCTCGGCCCGCTGCGTGAAGTCCCGTTGCGCAATGGAGCGGGCCGTGCGCGTGAGCAGATCGATGGGATAGGTAATCGTTTTGGCTGCGAGGAAAGCCAGCACCAGGCTGAGTCCCACCAGCAGCAAGCCCCATTGGAAGGTGCGCCGGCGCATCTCGTACACTGTGAAGAAAGCCTCACTCAGCTTGCGTTCAACGATCACACCCCAGCCCAGCTTCTGAGTGGGCGCGTAGGTGCCCAGCATCCCAACCGACTGGTTGCCCTGCTGCAACTGGAAGAGCGAAGTCTCAGCCACGGGCGCGCGTCCGGCCCAACCGAGGAACTTTTGGACAATGGGGACAGCAACCATGTCCATCCCGGCGACCTTGTCGGGATCGTAGGAAGCCACCAGCCGCCCGGAGTTGTCCACAATGTAGGCTTCCAGACCGGAGCGGCGGAAGGTCTCCTCCAGTTGATCCGTAATGGGCTGCAAAGTCACTACGGCCCCCACCATTCCCAGAAACTGCTCTTTCTTCTTGATGGGTTCGGCCATCACCATCACCGGCTCGTTCTTCCCCGAGCGCACTACAGTGATGGGGTTGCTGCGGTACGCTTGCCCTTGCCGCGCCGCAACGTGCGCCGCTTCCAGCGCCCGATGGAGAAAAACATCACCGGCCGCGTTGAAGTTGCCGGCCTGGACCCCGCGCGCCTGATCATTCAGCACGGTGGCATAAAGAACCGTCGGCCGGTCGACCACAAAGTTCTCCAGCGCCACGCGCAGTCCCGAGTCGCTGGCATACTGAGCGGCAGGAATGCGCGTTGCCAGCGGCACCGTGGCGTCAAAGAACTCTTTCAGTTGCTGGTTCAGGTTCTCCATGTAAAGGGAGGTAACCTGCGAGAGCGATTGCGAGGTGATGGTCTGGAGGAGCTTCTCTTGCGTCTCGAGATTTTCCTTATTGGTCGACATCATCATGGAACCGTAAAACCACAACGGTCCCACGCTGATGCCGATCAAGACCAGCAGGACAACATACAAAATGCGGACGCGCCTTTTCTTCTCCAGTTCCATCGGTGGCCCTAAGCGAGTCATCTTAGAGATTTAAGACAATGAAATCAATAGCCTGGTGGTACTGGAAAGGTGTTAGCCCGAATTCCGCGCCACGCGAGGGGAAGGACACCCAACACAGTTGCGCTGTTTGACAGGGTCCCGCAGATAGGGATAAGCTAGACATTCAGGGTTCCTTAATTAGGGCTTTTTAACAAATAGTCCAAGCTGCACGGAAGGCGTTTCTGCCCAGACGTGTCGGTTGGGTGCCGCGCCGGGCTCGCGCGCCTCCGAAATCTTCAAGAACAAAGGAGTTACCATGCCTTTCACTTTGCCTCCTCTGCCGTACGCGGCCGATGCTCTGGAACCCTCCATCGACAAGTTGACGATGGAAATCCACCACGACAAGCATCACGGCGCTTACGTGACAAACCTCAACAAAGCGCTCGAATCAGCACCGGCTCTCGCCAACAAGGGTCTGGAAGAGCTGCTCGCCAATAACCTGGCCATCGTGCCGGAGTCCATTCGCACTGCTGTCCGCAATAACGCCGGCGGACACATCAACCATTCCATGTTCTGGCAGATCATGGGTCCCAAGGCCGGTGGGAAGCCCAGCGGCAAGCTGGCCGAAGCTATCGACAGCACATTCGGGAGCTTCGACAGCTTCAAAGAGAAACTCTCCGCCGCAGCCATGGGCCGTTTCGGCTCGGGATGGGCCTGGCTGGTCGCCCAGGACGGAAAGCTTGATATCTATTCGACCGCGAATCAGGACAACCCCGTGATCGAAGGCAAGTACCCGGTCCTCGGGATCGACGTCTGGGAGCATGCTTACTACCTGAAGTATCAGAATCGCCGGGCCGAATACGTTGGCGCCTGGTGGAATGTCGTGAATTGGCCGGAGATCGAGAAACGCTTCCTGCATGCGAAGTAGCTCTGTGCCGAGCGCGCCGGCAAGACCGTCGGTACACCCGTACGATACGAGGAGACGGTTTCGATGCGCAGCGGCATGAATTGGTCTATAGACGCCGAACGGCGTCATAGACTGAATTGTAGCGGCGCTCTATGAGCGCCGAACGGCGGTCATAGACCGCCGCTACAGCGGGCGCACCACTGTGCGGCTCTGCATAGATCAAGCCGGGCGGGAGCCTCTGGCCCACGCGCGCGTGGGCCAGAGTTGCCGGCTACCAGCCCTCGGAATCGCAGGTCGGTGACGAGGCGTGGCGCTTCAAACGTTGCAGTGCCCAGAGTGCGTGCTCGCGCACTAACGGGTCGGGATGCTGCGCCGCCGCTTCCAGCCAGGGAATAAAGCGGCTGTCGCGCGAGTTCGCCATCACCACACACAGGTTCCGCAGCCAGCCACGATATTTGACCCGCTTGATAGGCGACCGCGCGAATACCCTTCGAAAGTCTTCCTCCGTTACCGCAGCCAGCGATTCCAGTGAGGGATTAAAGAGTGAGAACGTGGACGGTGCCGGCGCACGGCCTTGCACCCCTACATCGGGGTCCTTCGCTTCGACTGTAAGTCCCAGCGGCTGGAACTCGGGAACACATGTTGTTGCGGCGCGTCTCTCGTGTGAAGCATTGCCAGAATGCCGACCGTGCGCACCATCGCCTGGCAACGGACCACGGGCCACGGACAACGGACGGCTGTTCCAAGGGCAAACGTCCTGGCAGATGTCGCAGCCGAAAACGTTGCGCCCCATCGCGTCTCGAAACCGCTCAGGGATGGAACCCTTCAGCTCGATGTTGAGGTAGGCGATGCAGCGCGAGGCATCCATAACGTAGGGATCAACCAACGCCCCCGTGGGACAAGCCTCAAGGCAACGCGTGCAGGAGCCGCAGCGGTCCGGCGCGGGAACATCGACGTCCAGAGCCAGATTCGTCAAGACAACGCCGAGGAAGAACCACGAGCCTTTGCCTTCGTTGATCAGGCAGGTGTTCTTGCCCATCCAACCCATTCCCGAAAGGCGAGCGAAGGCGCGCTCCATTACCGGCCCGGTGTCAACGTAAACACGCGTCTCGACGCCGCGGGCCAGGCTCTCAACCGTTGTGCGTAGTTGTTCGAGCTTTCCCCGCAAGACCTCGTGATAGTCCCTTCCCCAGGCATAGCGCGAGACCCAGGCGAGGGGGGCATCCTTCTCGGGCGAAACCTCTGTTGAATCGGGGGAGCCCGGTCCGCCGCTGGCTTGCGTCGAATAAGGGTGCGGCGTGTTGTAGACGAGTCCCACGCAAATAACGGATTTCACACCGGGGAGCACCCGGGCAGGATCCTCGCGCTGGGGGTTCGCGAGGTAGTGCATTTCGCCGCCATATCCCTTCCGCAGCCACTCGGGGAGAAATCGCAGGTCGGACAGGGCCGCGGGCGGAGCAATGCCCACAAGGTCGAAGCTGACCTCCAGAGCACGCTGCTTGATGGCACTTGCGAGACTCATCTTCCCCAGTTTATCGAGATTGCTGCCCCCAGGGCTAGAACTTGGTCACGACGCGCTCGCCGAACGTTGAGCGCTGTCATACACGTCGGAGAATGGGGCTTCATTCTCAACTCCCGACGAGATCGCCAACCCCCTCACCCCCCTTCGTACCTCAGGGACCCTCTCCCGCGCGGGGAGAGGGTTGGAGTCCCCGCCCTGGCGGGAGAGGGCCCGACGGCGGTGCGTTCTTGGCCTGACCCTCCCCCCTCGCGGGGGAGGGTGCCTGACGGAGGAGGGCGGGTGAGGGGGTCTCCCATGTCCTTCCACTCCACCGCCGCAAACGCCAGGAAGTTCGCTTTGCCTAACCTGATTATTTTTCAACAACATCGTAGGGTAAAACGCGTAACCACTTGTATTTTCATCAACATCGTAGCTATTGCCAACATGTCCGATTTTAAGTCTATTGTTTTCATAAACATCGTAAGACTTACCGATTTTTTTTCTTTCGCCCCCACTCCCCACCGCGAGCTAACACCTTTATTTTCAGCGCGCGATTTTGACCTTTTTCGCGCCAAACGCCGTTAACATGATTTCTTATCAATAACATCGTAGGGTACATCCGATTGAGGCACCGTCGCGGTGCTCGCCGAATGAGGCCGAGCCGCCACCCCGCGACTCCGGCACCGGACGGCCAGCCGCAGCCAAGCCAGGACGCAGGCGACCCACCTTCCGCGACTTCCGGGTCGGTTTTGCTCCATGCATTCATACAACGCTTATTATAACACATTGCTGTCGAGTACGATGCTTTATATAAATACATCTGGACCACTCAGGCCACCCCCGCGTCACCCCCTGCAGCGGCGCAGAAGCCCGTGGCCCACTGGACGGTTTGCCGGCCCAACAGCCAACGGGTTGCCCCTGCTTCCCCAAGGAACTGCCACGCATTGTGGTTGTTTTCAGAATCACCGGCGACGCGCCCGCAATTGCGGGCACCACTTCTGCGGCAAGGGCGTTTACCGTCAAAGTGCCCGCCTCGGGAGTCACGCCGATTGCTAGGGCGTTGTCGCGCCGGCGTCTACTGTTCTCCAGCGCTCTCCGTTGCAACCCAGATATCAGGGGGCCACCGGCTGGTTCTTCACCGGGCACTCATAATCAGTGACCGAAGCCAAAGCCCGTCGCGAAACTCGATTAATACTTCCCAGCGAATGCGAAAGATTCTTCTTGACATTCCTACTATGCTGTAGTAGATAAGCACATCTGATAGTAGGTATCCATGGATCAACCTAAGCTAACCAAACTCGAACTTCGCATCCTTGAAGCTCTCTGGGCGCAGGGGAAGGCCTCCATCCGGGAGATTCAGGAGTCCTTTCCGGAGCCTCGCCCCGCTTACACCACGATTCAGACCACCGTCTATCGGCTGGAGAAAAAGCAGGCCGTGCGACGCGTGCGCAAGATCAGCAACGCCCATATTTTTGAGCCGACCATCCCGCGTGACGCGGCACGGCTGCGCTTTCTGGATGAGATTCTGAGTTTCTTCGGAGGGCGAGCCCTCCCGATGATGGCGCAGTTTGCGGAAGCTGGGAAGCTTTCTTTGGACGATGTGCGCGAGCTCGAAAAAACCCTGCGCAGACTGGACGCGCAGAAAAGAACCCAACGCCGCACTCGAGCGGGCTGAGTTCAGCTACGAGTTTGTCTAGCCACGAGGTGGCACACTGCCGCCCCGTCGCGAGTTATAAAGCGTGAAAGGACGGGTTATCTCCATGACGGGCGAAATACTCAATCATGTATGGCAATCGACGGTCTTCGCCATTCTGGGGGGACTTCTCGCACTGGCATTTCGCAAGAATCGAGCCCAGGTTCGCTATTGGATTTGGTTCAGTGCATCCCTAAAGTTTCTGCTTCCGTTCGCGCTGCTGCTGACCCTGGGCGGCTATCTGGGCCGGTCTCCGGCGGCGAAGACTATTCCCACTTCCGCCATTTCTGACACGGTCGTCCAAGTCACCGTGCCGTTCCCCGTGACCACTTCGCCAACTCCTTTGCCACGACAAGACGTTGATTGGATCCCCCGCGCGATCATTGGCCTGTGGCTGTGCGGCGCTCTGGGCATTGCGTTATTGCGGGCTCGGGCGTGGGTCTCAATTCGCGCCGCCGTGCGTAATAGCAAACCGCTGCAAATGTCCTTTCCAGTTCCAGTCCGTTCTTCGCCACGCGCTCTGGAGCCGGCCTTGGTCGGCATTTTCAGGCCTGTGCTGCTGATCCCTGGCGGTCTCCTTCAGCATCTCGCCCCAAGGCAGATGGAGTCAATTCTCGCCCACGAGTTGTGCCACGTGCGCCGCCGCGACAACTTGACAGCGGGCGTCCACATGGTCGTCGAGGCGCTCTTCTGGTTTCATCCCCTTGTTTGGTGGATCAGTGCGCGTCTGGTGGAAGAACGCGAACGCGCCTGCGATGAAGCCGTCTTGGAAGCAGGAAGCGAGCCACGGACCTATGCTGACGGCATACTTAAGACTTGTGAGTTCTGCGTGGAGTCAACTCTCGCATGTGTATCAGGGGTCACTGGGGCGGATTTGAAGCAGCGAATCTTCCGCATCATGACCCAAGAGCGGACTGAGAGGCTCAGGTACAGCGGAAAGCTGCTGTTGGCCGGATTCGGGTGCGCAGCATTACTGGTGCCTCTTGTTTTGGGCCTCAAGGGAGGATCGCGGGTGTGGGCGCAGAACGGCCAGCCGGGCGGCTCGCACCAGCCTGCGTTTAAAGTGGCGTCGATTAAGCTATATCCCGGTTGCGAGAGCAAGCAAATATTCGGTGGGACCTGGACTCCGTCTCCAGACCGGGTGGAAATACCGTGCGTCAATCTGAGTACATTGATCAAGACCGCATATGGTACGCTCCGCGACGGCGTTACCATCCACCCACAGCTCCTCCGCATGGAAGGCGGGCCTTCGTGGATGGAGTCTGAATTTTATAGCGTGTCCGCCAAGGCTGAGGTTCCGCCGGCACATCCTCAAGTGATGCTCGGACCGATGCTTCAGGCGCTTCTCGAGGAGCGCTTTCAATTGAAAACCCACCGCGAGATGCGGGAGACGCCCGTGTATGCGATGACGGTGGGTAAAGCGGGTTTGAAAGTGCAGCCGTTGACCCAGGTCGCTTGCACGCCCTTCGACCCTGCACACCCGCAGCCAGCGAGCCCAACGGGGGAACCCCCGAAGGTCTGCGCTGTCCCGATGATGCTACCCACCGGAACAGGCAACCTAAGGCTCAATATGTTCGGGACCACGATGACACAATTCGCCGAGGAGCTCTCGTTTCTCTCAGGCCGTTCCGTTGTCGATGAAACGGCGACTCCAGGCCAGTTCGATTTCCAATTGGAGTTCGCGCCCGATCCCGCGATTGCCGCCCATTACTCCCTTAAAGCTCGCACAGGACATGCGGGCGATGCGGCGGCTCTCGGCAGTCCCTTAGCTACTCCAGAAGGTGGACCAGACCTTCTCGTCGCCCTGCAGAAACAGCTCGGACTGAAACTTACGCCCAACAAGGATTCAGTGAGCATCTTGATCATCGATCACGTGGTAAAGCCGAGCGCGAATTGAGCTTGTCAAGAGGAAAGGACGGCCAGTGGGAAGCTTCATCTCCGCGGGTGGCGCAGACATTGCCTTTTATGTCTGCGACCCATTCCTTCGCGTTGTGACCGTTCATGCTCGTGCTCAGGGCAGCCGGTCCATCGCCAGAAGTGAACTGTCGGCAAGGTAGTAGTATCTCCAACTTGACCAGGGCCAGTCACCGGGCTGCGCGACTAACCCACGCTTCACAGGATTATTGTGCAGGTAGTTCAGCTTCTCGCGGACTTTCTTTTCGCTCCAGATGTTCATATCGTAGCCGCGCCGGTTCCAGACGCGATAGTGCGCCTGGTCATGCACGCTGGGCGGCAAGGCAAAGCGTTTGA
>Ga0335069_10003495_pt1 | contig 23704 bp, 22 predicted proteins | sample Lox_Sample_11_FD_206714 | JGI IMG/M metagenome (GOLD analysis project Ga0335069, IMG submission 206714) | Soil microbial communities from Loxahatchee National Wildlife Refuge, Florida, United States - Lox_Sample_1.1 | ecosystem: Environmental > Terrestrial > Soil > Wetlands | place: USA... | reverse complement strand
GTTCCAGATTCCATTCAAGGAACGCGGTCGGCGCACCGACGAATCGCTCGAGATTATCCGCCGCCTTTGGGAGGGCGAGACGCTCACCTACGAAGGCCGCCATTTCAAATTCAAGAACGTCAAGCTCACGCCCGAGCCGATTCAGAAGCCGCGGCCTCGATTATGGGTGGGGGGATTCACGCCCGCCGCGGCACGACGCGCAGCGCGCTACGCCGATGGATTCGTCGGATGGCCGGAGAAAGCGGTTTGGGACATCTACACCTCGGAGCTCGCCAAGCTCGGCAAGCCTACGGACAATCTGCGTCTTGCGCGAATGGCATTTCCCGTTATTCCGTCACGCGATCCTGAAAAAACCTGGAACGAAGCCGCCGACCACATCATCTATCAGCACAATCTCTATTCGCGATGGTATCGCGAGGCGGGCGACGATCGGATGGGGCCCGAGGTGCGTGACCGCGCGCATCTGCGCGAACTTGGAACTTTCAAGGTCTACGATGTCGACGGATGCATCAAGGCGATTCGCGAAGCCACGTCCGATCTTCCGTACACCGACTTTTTCTCGTTCTTCCTGCCGCCGGGATTGCCGCCGCGATGGTTGCAGCCGCATCTGGAATTGTTCGCGTCGAAAGTCATCCCGGCTTTTCGATGAACCTGTCCGCGAGCATGTAGCGGGAATAGTCGATGGGCACTCCGCCTCGCGCTGAACGCGATCTGCCGGCGTTCTTCCATCGTCTGACGCCCCGTCTTCAGCAGGCTTATCTCAAGAGCGATGCGGTAGCCAAATTCGATAATTTGCCGGACGCGATCGCGATCCGATACTCGCAGGCTCTCGTCGCGATTCTTGAGAAAGGACGCCTTGCAGATATCGAGAGGGCCGCCGGTGCGCTCGTAGCGGAGCTATGCCGCGTCTACGCCGTCAGGCCGGTCAAGGTGACCGTCAAGGGCGTGCGGCCCCATAATGCCCGTGGCGAACTGCACGGGTTGTTCAAGGTGCAGCGTCCGCCCGAGATCGTTTTGTGGATGAAGACCGCGCAGCGCCACGACGTCGTCAAGCCGCGCACTTTCATCCGAACCCTGATCCATGAAGTCTGTCACTATTTCGATTACGTGGTGTTGAAGCTCGACGATTCCTTTCACACGATGGGATTTTTCAAGCGCGAATCGTTCCTGACGCGCGCCCTGATGGGAGCACGCGAGAAAGAGGGGCCGCCGAACGAGGGTCCGCCAATCGATTCTGTCAAACAACCTCGGATGCTTTGAGCAGGGTACTTTCGTAGCAAATCGAAGTTTGCGCGAGAGCGTGCGACCTAGAATAATCACGAATCACAGGTTCGCATCCGGATGGCTATTCAAATCTACAGCATGACTTCGATCTCTGACGCGGTCGCGACCGCGCAGGCAGGCGCTGATTTGATCGGAGTAGTAGTCGCCGAACCCGGGACCGTGCCGGAAGCCGTCGATGCAGGCGCGGCGCGCGAAATTCTGGAAGCGATCCGACCTCGCGCGCGCGGCGTCGCGCTGTCGCTTCTGGACCAGCGCGATGAAATCTGCGCGATGGCCGATCGAGTCCGTCCTGACATTCTTCATCTGGCCGCGCGCGAAATCGAGCCGGAAGATTGCAACTGGATTCGCCAAAGAATCGCGCCGATACGTATCCTGCGCGCAATCGCGGCACGTACAGGGACCCTGCTGGCGGATGCGGATGCCCATCAGGATTGTGCCGACTATCTGATGCTTGAGGCGGGGGCGACCGGGCCGCGCGGCGAGATAAACGAGTGGAACCTGTGCCGAACCGCGGTCGAGCGCTCGCGCCTCCCGGTTATTCTTGCCGGCGGATTGACGATCGATAACGTTACGAGGGCGGTCGTCACCGTCCGCCCCTGGGGAGTCGATTCATTCACGCACACCGATATTCCCGGGCAGCGCGGTAAAAAAGATCCAACGCGCGTCCGAGCTTTTATCGCGGCAGCCCTGCGCGGATTCGCCGCAGCTCTCGAGCCGTAGCCAAACTTGCTTTGCAATTGGTCCGGACTCCGAAACGCGCCGCAACGGAGAAATAGGGTGTGTTCAAGTCGCGAGAATTCGACCTCGATTTGACCGAAAACAAAGGAAACCGGAGACTATGCGCAGTCGCGGGATCTTTGGGCGCCGAAGCCTCGCCAGTTCAAAATGCGCATCGGAGGGGTGGCCGAGCGGTTGAAGGCACCGGTCTTGAAAACCGGCAGCGATGAAAGTCGCTCGTGGGTTCGAATCCCACCCCCTCCGCCAGAAAGCTCAGCCGCGCCAGGCCTTCGCTAATCAATTGATTTTCTGAACCGCGAGACGCTTATCACCAAAAGTACCGCCGTCAGCACTGCCAACGAGACCATCTGCGGCCAGAGGACGCCGACTCCGACGCCTTTAAGAAAAGTCCCGCGCAAAATCACCAGATAGTACCGCAACGGATCGAGGCGGGTTATCCATTGCAGCACCTTGGGCATGCTGGTGATCGGAAAAGCGAATCCCGAAAGGATGAACGCCGGATTTATAAAGAAGAAACCCGAAGCGAAAGCCTGCTGTTGGGTCGAGCATAGCGTCGAGATCAGAAGTCCTACGCCAAGAGAGCTCAGCAGAAAAAGCGCGGTTCCGGCCAAAAGCACCAACGGATTCCCCCGAAACGGAACCTGGAACCATAGCGAGCCGACAGTAGCAACCAGGATGACATCGGCGAGTCCCACCAGAAAAAACGGGACCGTCTTCCCCAAAATAAGTTCAACCGGGCGTATCGGCGATACCATCATCTGTTCGAGCGTGCCCACTTCACGCTCTCTTACAATCGCAAACGACGTCAGGTTGACGACCAGAATAAGAGTTATGCTGCCGATCACGCCCGGAACGAAGAACCACTGACTATTGAGATCGGGGTTATACCAGGGCCGTTGTTCCATGCCGACCGTCGGCGCCAGCGCGGCGGAGGGCATAAGTCGTTCGAGGCGGTCGCGTGCGTATTGATTCGCATAGGTCGCCGCGATCTGGTTGACATATCCGACCGAGATGAGTGCGGTGTTGGAATTTGTGCCGTCCAGTATCACCTGCAGATGGGCCTCATTGCCCTTGCGAAGATTTTCCGCGAAACCTGGCTCTATCTTCGCCGCCATAGGGACGGCGCTGCGGCCAATCAGAGACTTGAGTTCGCCCTCGTTCCTGAGAACCTTGACCGTGGTGAAGCGACCGCTGTCCGTGAAGTGAGCCAGCAGGTCACGGCTTTCCAGCGTATGATCGAAGTCGATCAAGGCTATCTGTACCTGGTTAATCTCGAATGTGGCGGCGTAACCGAAAACGAGCATCTGAACGATCGGCGGAATGATAAGCCAGAAGCGCGCGTGCCGATCGCGTCGCAATTCGATGAATTCCTTAATTACAATATGCCAGATGCGGCTGAACATCCGGGCCTCGCTACAAGGTCTTGCGAAAGGCTGAAGTTGCGAAGTATCCGACCACCAGCGCATAAACGCTCAGCGCGATTACTTCCGTACGGAGATCTCGAAGACCGTTGCCGGCAAGGAAAATCCGTTTCAGGGCGCTAACGTAATAGCGGCTATAAATGAGGTAGGTGATGGCGCGAATCGCCCGTGGCATCTGGTCGATCGGAAATGCGAACCCCGAAAGCATCGAGGTAGGCAACAGAGTAACAAGTAGCGCATATTGGCCTGCGGCGAGCTGGTTTTTCGTCGCGACCGATATCATGTAACCGATGCCGAGAATAACGATCAGGAACAATGTCGTAATAAAGAAGAAGGTTCCAATCCCTCCGCGAAACGGTACGCGAAACCATGCCACGGCGAAGATCGCGCACAGCGTCGCGTCCGCCAGTCCTATAGCCAGGTATGGGGCCAGTTTTCCAATCATGATTTCGAGAGCGGTGACCGGAGTGGCAATCAGTTGCTCCATCGTGCCTCTTTCCCATTCGCGAGCGATGGTAAGAGAGGAGAGCAAAGCGCCCATCAGCGCCATTACCAGGGCCACGGTGCCGGGGATGATAAAGTTCTTGCTTTCGAGTTCTTCGTTGAACCAGGTGCGATAATCGACCGACAAGGGACTCGAGGCGAGTTGCGAAAGCCCATACCGAGACAGCCAGTTCACGGTTATGTTTGTTGAAAACGTCGTGATCACCGCCTGCGCATAGCCGACCGCAAGCTGCGCGCTGTTGTTGTCGGTGCCATCGAGTAGCGCCTGCACTTTGGTCTGGGCGGCGTTATGCAGGTTCTGCGAAAAATTCCATGGTATTACCAGGCCCAGTTTGCAACGATCGGCGTCGATTGCGTCACCGAGGTCCTTGTAGGTATCGACTACCTTTATGACATCAAAGTAAGGCGAGGCCTGAAAAGCCTTGAGCAGATTCTGACTATCCTGACTGCCGTCCTGATCGAGGACGTAAACCGGAATGTGATTCGCATCCAGGCGCGCTCCATAGCCCAGCATTAAAATCTGGATCAGCGGCAGGAGGACAGCGATAAGCAGGCTGCGGGAATCGCGCCTTATCTGGATAAATTCCTTGCGCGCCATCGCGACCGTTCGCTTTAGGTTCAACTTCGTCAATTTGCGCTCGATCGTCCTTTCGCGGTCAACTCGACGAAAGCGTCCTCCAGCGACGGGCTGATAGGTTCGATCCGATGTACACTCACGCCTAGCGAAGTCAAATACTCCGGAAGGTACTTCAAGGAATCTTCTGCTGCGTCAACGACCAGATGCAGCGCGGCGCCAAATACGGAAGCATCGTGGACCCCGGGCGCATGTCTAAGTGCTTCGAGGCCGCGGCCCAACGGAGTGCAGTCGACCAGAATCAGGTCACCGCGAATCGCGGATTGTTTGATGTCACTGGGTGCGCCCGTCGCAACGATGCGCCCGGCTTCGATCAACGCCAGGCGATTACAATATTCAGCTTCGTCCATGTAGTGGGTGGTTACCAGGATTGTAACTCCGTCGGCGGACATCTCGTGGATTAACTCCCAAAAGTCGCGGCGTGAAAGCGGATCGACTCCTGCCGTGGGCTCATCCAGGAACAACACTTGCGGGCGGTGCAACACGGCGCATCCCAGCGCGAGCCGCTGTTTCCATCCGCCTGACAGTTCGCCCGTCAAGCGATGTTCTCCGCCTGAAAGGCCCGCCATCCTCAGCGCCCACGCGATCCGTTCGCTTAAAAGAGCTCCCTTGACTCCGTAAAGGCCGGCAAAGAAGCGCAGGTTTTCGATTACACGCAAATCATTGTAGAGCGAAAACTTCTGCGACATGTAACCGATGTGTTGACGGACCTCCTCGGCTTGCGATGAGACATCGTAACCAACGACGCGAGCTGTTCCCTCGGTTGGAGTGAGGAGTCCGCAGAGCATCCGAATCGTCGTGGATTTGCCGGAGCCGTTGGGGCCCAACAAGCCGAAGATCTCGCCGCGATGGATCTGAAAATTCACATGATCGACGGCAGTGAACCTTCCGAACCGTTTCACCAGGCCATCGACGACGATCGATACGTCGTTATGCATCGGCGGACGACGTCTCCAAACCTTGCTCGGAAACAGCATAGACGAATACGTCTTCGACCGCCGGCGCGATTTCCTTGACTTCGCCGAACACGAGGCCCGACGCGCTGAGTTGCGCGAGAATCTCAGGAGTCCGGCGTGCCGTGTCGTCGACGACGAGATGGACCGTGTCGCCCATCGCCATCGCGCTTACGACTCCTTCAAAGGATATCACTAACCGCTGAATCGCGCGGGGATCGGCGCCGGCGATCGATAACATGCCCCCCGGCAACGTACGCTTGAGTTCGACTGGAGTACCGAAGAACAGCGAGCGCCCGCGATGCATAAGGAGCAGGCGTTGGCACCGTTCGGCTTCGTCGAGATAGGCAGTCGATACGATGACGGCGACTCCCTCAAACGCGAGCGAGTAGAGGATTGCCCACAACTCGCGGCGCGAGACCGGGTCGACTCCGGTTGTAGGCTCGTCAAGCAACAAGACTTGCGGCGTATGAATCAAGGCGCAAGCTATTCCCAGCTTGCGTTTCATCCCGCCGGATAACTGCCCGGCGAGGCGACCTCGGAATGCGCTCATCCCCGAAGCGTCGAGCAGCTGTTGTTCGCGGCGTCGGCGGTCGGCTGAACTGACTTCGAAGATATCCGCGTAAAAGCGGATGTTCTGAATAACGGTCAGGTCTTCATAGAGCCCAAAGTGCTGAGGCATGTAGCTGATGCGGCTTTTGACCTGCTCAGGATTTCCAACCACATCGGCGCCGGCTACTTCCATTTCGCCGATGTCCGGCGCCAGCACTCCGGCGAGCATTCGCAGAGCAGTAGATTTGCCAGAGCCATCAGGTCCGACTATGCCCAGGATTTCGCCACGTTGCGCCGAGAAACTAAGATTGTCGACTGCTACGAGTTGTCCGAAGCGTTTCGTAAGCCCCTCAGCCCGGACGACAACGTCATTCATTGCGAGCCCGACGGTTTCAATTCAATCAGCGCATCCGCAGGCATCCCGGGCTTCAGTTCGTGGCTTTGGTTCTGAATGTCGATGCGGATTCTATAGACTAGTGTCACGCGCTCGGCATGCGTTTCAACGCTCTTGGGGGTGAACTCGGCATTCTGCGAGATCATCGAGATACGACCCGGATACTTCTGCCCGGGGTAGCTGTCGCTGGAAACCCACGCGCCTTGTCCAAATCTGATTCGACCCAAATCGGTTTCGTTGACGTAAGCACGCAACCAGACGTGATCGAGATCGGCCAGAGTGAAAATCGGTGTTCCCGGCTGTACGACCTCCCCCAGTTCGGCGTTGCGGACCAGAATGACACCGGAAAACGGAGCATACAGTTTGGTATAACTCAGAGTGATTTTTGCAAGCCTTAGATTTTCTTCCGCGTTCTTGAGATTCGCCTGGACCACGTCGACGTTCTTTTTCGCGGCGGCTTCGAGAGCCTGATCTCGTTTGTGCACTGCCTGGGACTGCATCATCGCAGTCTTGGCAAGGTCGCGAGACTGTGTCGCGAGTGCGTCGGCTGACCACAAATCCTGTGCCCGCTTATAATCTATCGTTTTTTCGGCTAGGTCGGCCCGGTCGCTCGCTACCGTGTCGTGCGCAGCAGTTAACTGATGCATCGCTGCTGAGAGCTGTTGTTGTTGCGATGCTACAGACGCCTCGGCGACCTTGACCTGCTGGCGGTAGTTTTTGTCATCAACTTGCGATAACAACGTGCCCGCTTCAACCCATTGACCTTCGTCGAAAGGCAAGTCGGTAATGCGCGACTGGATATCCTTGAAGCTCAGCAGGCTTTCGTGCGCTTCGATATTTCCTGAAACTACAAGGAACTTGTTGAGGTTACCGCTCCACGGTCGATAGATCGAAAGAGCGATTGCGCAAAGCGCGATCGCAATAGTCGGGATCGTCCACCAACTTGCGAAAAATCGTTTCAAATTCAACCCATTCTCAGCGGATCGAGATTCGCCAGCAAGAAGTTCCAAGCATTCGCTGAGCTAAAGCCGTGCCATCAACGAAGCGTAAATTCAGATTCTATAGATACCTACAGCATCAGCTTCTTCAATAGGTGTATCGATCGGAGTCATCTATGACCTTTGGTCACTTGGATTGCACATCCAAAATCGACTGTGGAAAACGATTTCGCGAAGACAGATTACCACAATCCAATAAGGCAAACTGGGCATTCAATATGCTTGCTGGCGATATGATCGAGCAGGCTAAAGCCGAACTTTCATGTCAAAACGAATCGCCTGGGAACCGATTGTAAAACCGCGCCTACCGCGGGCCATCGCACCGAACCTGCGCGATTACGATACTGCGCGGCGCGAGTTTTCGTGGGAAGCTGCTCGGGCGGACCTTCAAGGCTTGCCCGGCGGTTGCGGGCTCAATATCGCGCATGAAGCGGTCGATCGTCATGCCCGCGGTCCGCTTCGCGACCATCTTGCGCTTCGATGGATCGGACGGCATGGCGAAGTGCGCGATTTCACGTACGCCGAACTGCAGGCGCTTACTAACCGATTTGCAAACGTGCTCCGACGCCTCGGATTGCAAAAAGGCGAGCGAGTTTTCGTTCTCGCAGGGCGAATTCCCGAACTCTACATTGCCGCTTTGGGAACATTGAAGAACGGCGACGTTTTCTGCCCGCTTTTCTCGGCCTTTGGCCCCGAGCCGATTCGCCAGCGGATTACGATCGGCGATGGCCGAGTGCTGGTGACCACGCCCGCCCTCTACAAGCGCAAGGTCGCCGAGATTCGCGCGGCGCTTCCGTTTTTGCGTCATGTGCTACTGGTGGGAGCACCTGACGAGGTCAGTTCGATTCCGGATACGCTCGACTTGAATCGGATGATCGCTGAGGCGGATGACAGCTTCGAGATTCCTCCAACCGATCCGGAGGATCTCGCGTTGCTGCATTTCACCAGCGGCACGACGGGCAAGCCCAAGGGCGCTATGCACGTGCATCAGGCGGTGATTGCGCATCACGCAACGGGATATTATGCGCTCGATTTTCATCCTGGCGACATTTTCTGGTGTACTGCCGATCCGGGATGGGTGACGGGCACCTCTTACGGAATTATCGCGCCGCTCACTCACGGCCTTACAAGCATCGTCGACGAAGCCGACTTTGACGCCGAGCGCTGGTACGGGATCATCCAGAAGCAGAAAGTCACCGTCTGGTACACGGCTCCGACTGCCGTCCGGATGATGATGAAAGTGGGCGCGGACACGGCCCGTAAATTTGACACAAGCTCGCTGCGATTAATCGCGAGCGTCGGAGAGCCTCTCAATCCGGAAGCAGTCGTATGGGGTCAGGAAGCGTTCGGGCTGCCGATTCATGATAATTGGTGGCAGACTGAAACCGGCGGCATCATGATTGCCAACTACGCCGCGACGGATATTCGTCCCGGCTCGATGGGACGCCCGCTCCCGGGTATCGAGGCCGGTATCGTTCGTCGTCTCGAAGGCGGCGGTGTCGAGGAAGTAACCGAGTCCGATGTCGAAGGCGAGCTCGCCCTGCGTCCGGGATGGCCGTCGATGTTTCGCGGCTATCTCAACGAAGAAGAACGCTATCGCAAGTGCTTCGTCGGGGGATGGTATCTGACAGGCGACCTCGCCAGCTGCGACACCGACGGATATTTCTGGTTCATCGGACGCGCTGATGACGTGATCAAGTCGTCGGGCCACCTCATCGGCCCTTTTGAGGTCGAAAGCGCGTTGATGGAGCATCCAGCCGTCGCCGAGGTCGGCGTTATCGGCAAGCCCGATCCGGTCGCAGGCGAAGTCGTGAAGGCGTTCGTCGCGCTTAAGCCCGGATTTCAATCCAGCGAGGAACTGATGCGTGAGCTGCTCGGCTTCGGACGTAAGCGCCTGGGTGCTGTCGTCGCGCCGAAGGAGATAGCCCTGGTCGCCAGCGTTCCGAGAACACGCAGCGGCAAAATCATGCGCCGCCTGCTTAAGGCTCGCGAGCTCGGATTGCCCGAAGGCGACATCTCGACTCTGGAGACTGCCTAACCATGTCGTCGCAACCCAAGATGGTACGACCCACGATCGAACGTGAGCACGCGATGCATCTGCTTCGCGAAATGATCCGCATCCGTCGCTTCGAGGAAAAATGCGCCGAGCTTTACAGCGCCGCAAAGATTCGCGGCTTCCTTCATCTCTATATTGGTGAGGAAGCCGTCGCTGTCGGCGCGATGCAGGCGCTCGAAGCCGATGACGCCATCGTCGCGACCTATCGCGAGCATGGACATGCGCTCGTGCGCGGCATTTCCGCTGAATCGATCATGGCGGAGATGTACGGCAAGCAGCAAGGTTGCAGCCGGGGGCGCGGCGGCTCGATGCATCTGTTCCACGCGGGCATGCGATTTTACGGCGGCAACGCGATTGTCGGCGGCGGATTGCCGCTCGCGGTCGGTCTCGCACTGGCCGACAAGATGCAAGGCCGCGCGCGCGTCACCGCATGCTTCTTTGGCGAGGGCGCCGTCGCCGAGGGGGAATTTCACGAATGCATGAATCTGGCTGCATTGTGGAAACTCCCGGTTCTGTTTTGCTGCGAGAATAATCTCTACGCGATGGGCACCGCGCTCGGGCGCTCCGAATCCGAGACCGACCTGTGCCTGAAAGCATCGAGTTACGAAGTGACTGCTTGGCCGGTTGATGGGATGGACGTTGTCGCCTGCGAAAACGCCGCGCGTCGAGCTGCGCTGGCGGTGCGCAGTGGTGACGGCCCATGCTTTCTTGAGTTTCGCACCTACCGATTCCGCGCGCATTCGATGTTCGATCCGCAGCTATATCGCGACAAGGCCGAAGTCGAGCAATGGAAGAAACGCGATCCGATCTCCAACTTCGAGGACACGCTTCGAACTGCGGAGCTACTCGACGACCAATCGCTCAAGACAATCGAAGAAGCGGTTGAAGTGGAGGTCGCCAAGTCGGTCGAGTTCGCCGAAGCAAGCACGTGGGAGCCGGTCGAGGATCTGTGCAAGTTCGTCTATTCGGAAGAGAAGCAGCAATGAGCGAGCCGGCAAAAACCATCCGCACTACCTATCGCGAGGCGATGCGTCAGGCGATACGCGACGCGATCCTTCGCGATCCGCGAGTGTTCCTGATGGGCGAAGATGTCGGGCGCTACGGAGGATGCTACGCGGTCAGCAAAGGTCTGCTCGAGGAATTCGGACCGGAAAGGATTCGTGACACACCGCTTTCCGAGTCGGCGTTCGTTGGAGCGGGGATCGGTGCGGCGATGGGCGGAATGCGGCCTATCGTCGAGATCATGACGGTTAACTTCAGCCTCCTTGCGCTCGATCAGATCGTAAACAACGCCGCGACGATCCTTCACATGTCCGGCGGCCAGTTCAACATCCCGCTCGTGATTCGGATGACGACCGGCGCCGGGCGTCAGCTCGCCGCGCAACACTCGCACAGTCTGGAAGGCTGGTACGCGCACATTCCGGGAATCAAAGTGCTTGCGCCTGCTACGCTCGAGGACGCGCGCGGGATGTTATGGACGGCGCTTGAGGATCCCGATCCGGTTCTCATCTTCGAGCACGGCACCCTTTACAACATGGAAGGCGAGATCGCCGCCGATGCCGGTCCGGTCGAAATCGATCGATGTGCCGTGCGCCGCTCTGGTACCGACTTGAGCCTCATCACCTATGGTGGGACTCTCTTCAAGACTCTCGAAGCAGCCGCTGAGTTGAGCAAATCGGGAATCAACGCCGAAGTGCTCGATCTCCGCACGCTACGGCCGCTCGATACGGAATCGATTCTCGCCTCAGTGGCGCGAACCCATCGCGCGATAATCGTGGACGAGGGATGGCGCAGCGGCAGCATCTCGGCCGAGGTCAGTGCGCGAATTATGGAAGGTGCGTTTTACAATCTCGACGCCCCCGTCCAGCGCGTATGTTCGGCTGAGGTGCCGATGCCGTACGCCAAGCATCTTGAAGAAGCTGCGCTTCCCCAGGTCCCGACGATCGTAGCCGCCGCGCAGAGGATGGTCGGCGAACGTGGCTGAGTTCCGAATGCCCGCGTTGGGCGCCGATATGGAGTTCGGCACCATCATCGAGTGGCTGGTGAAGCCCGGCGACACGATCAAGCGCGGCGACATTGTCGCGGTAGTCGATACCGAAAAGGCGACGATAGAAGTCGAGGTTTTCCAGACGGGCGTTGTCGAGAAAATCCTTGTGCCCGAGGGCGAAAAGGTCCCGATCGGTACGCCGCTCGCGCTGATCAAGACCGAGGGGGAAGCTGTACAGCCTGCTGCGACCGTGCCCGCCGCTGCGCCGAAACCAACCGCGCCCGAAGCCCCGTCAATTCTGCGACCACCTCCGGCGCCTGCTCGTGTGGAAAGGGCGGCAGCGACCACGGTCGCGGTCCACGAGCCCGGCCGCATCCAGGTTTCGCCGCTCGCGCGGCGCATCGCAGCCGATCTTAAGGTCGATCTGGCGCATGTCAAAGGGACCGGTCCCGGCGGCGCGATTACCCGTGCCGATGTCGAACACGCGGCCGAAGCTGCGTCGGCGCGACCGCCCGCCTCGGGAAAGGCCGCTCGACCGGCGGCTCGACCCACGATGACTCCGCAGGAGCGTCACGCTGCGATGCGCAAGGTGATCGCGGCGGCTATGGCGCGCTCGAAGCGCGAGACGCCGCATTACTATCTTGGCGCCCACATCGATATGAGTCGCGCGATGGCGTGGCTGCGCGAAGAGAACCTCAAGCGCACCGTGAACGAGCGGATACTGTATGTCGTGATGTTACTAAAGGCGGTCGCGCTGGCGGTTCATGAAGTTCCGGAGATGAACGGATTCTGGATCGAGGGCGCATTCAAACAGAGCGACGCGGTCCACGTCGGCGTCGCGATTTCGCTGCGCGGCGGAGGACTTATCGCGCCCGCAATTCACGACGTCGACCGCAAGAGCCTCGACGAAATCATGGCCGCGCTGCGCGATCTCGTAAATCGCGTGCGCTCGGGCGTGCTGAGAAGTTCAGAGATCGCGGATGCTACAATCACGGTTACGAATCTGGGTGAGCAGGGCGTGGAGACCGTATACGGAGTAATATACCCGCCGCAGGTCGCGCTGGTCGGCTTCGGCAAAATAGTAGAGCGCCCGTGGTCGGAAAACGGAATGATAGGATGCAAGCCGATTATGTCCGCAACGCTTGCAGGCGACCATCGCGCCAGCGACGGCCATCGCGGCGGACTATTTCTATCCGCAATCGGTCGTCACCTCCAGGAGCCGCAGAAACTGTGACCGACGAAGATATGAAATCGCTGGTGCTGCGCGAACTGGGGAAGATTGCGCCCGAGATCGATCTGGCGTCGCTCGATCCGGCCATCGATCTGCGCGAGCAAGTCGATTTGGATTCGATGGATATACTCAACCTCGCAGTAGCGATTCATGAGGCTACGGGTGTCGACATACCTGAAGCTGACTATCCAAGGATGGTGACGCTGGACGGATGCGTCGCCTATCTTCGTCCGAGACTCAAAGATCGCACACTTATATGAAAGCATAGGTTGAGGCTCAGCCGGCAAACTCGTTTCGAACAGGTGCAAGAATATGGCAAGCAAGGAAAAGAGGTTACAAGTCGATCGTAGCGAAGCGCTGAAGAAGATACTCGTTGAGCTTCGCAACGAAACATTTCGAAGAATCAAGGAGTTGAGGCGCGACCAGGCGCAGGATGCGGAGACATCTCCGGCCGACGAGATGGATTTGGCGCGCTCGACTTCCGATACCGAGATGCACGCGGGGTTGACCGCTCGCGAAGAGGAAAAACTGCGTTTCATCGACGAGGCTTTTTCGAGACTCGAATCCGGCAAATACGGGATCTGCGTCGGATGCGGGGGAACGATTCCTGTTGAACGCCTTGCCGCGATCCCTTTTGCGGCTTACTGCGTCGACTGTCAGGAGAGCCGTAATCGTGCCCGGCGAAACTGGGGCGAGGGCACGATGATCCAGCCGTACGATCAGCAGTGGACGGTGCCCGAGGAGGCGGAGGAACCGACAGAACGCGAGTACAAGCAGCAGACCGGCCCGGAGGAAGAGGTATCCATTCACTTCAACGAGCCGCTGGGCCCCGAACAACCGCAAGAGGCGCGTTCAAGGAAGAGAGGGCGTCCGGCTTCGCGAAAAAAGCCGAGTTCCAAGTGAACCAAGCCGACTAATCAGTCGGCAACATCACGATACGCCGGCTTGTAGACCTGCGACTCGATGAACGCAGTGAGGTTCTCGGGTTGCCGCACACGCGCAAGACCGCGCGCGAAAATGACCTCGGCGATTCGTCGGGCGATATGCATTTCGGTCTCGAAGATGGCGGACTGCGGAGGATAAATGAGCCCGCTTTCGAGGTCAGCCGGCCTTACCAGTTCAGCCAGCGCTCGCGCGGCGGCGACGAACATCTCATCGGTTACCAATCGTGCGCGGGTCGCGAAAATCGCGAGACCCATCGCAGGAAAGATGTACATGTTATTGCACTGACCCGGAACCAGCCGGCGAACGCCGTATTGCACCGGAGCGAACGGGCTGCCGCTCGCAAATACGGCCCGACCGTCGGACCACTGATAAGCTTCCTCGGCGGTGCACTCCGAGCGCGAGGTCGGATTCGACAGCGCAAAGACGATCGGATGGCTGTTGAAGCGCGCGATCGCCTCGATGACCTCGCGGCTGAAAGCCTTGGCGACGGTGCTAACACCGAGGATCATGGTCGGCTTGATCGAGTCGATCGCAGCCACGAAATCCCGGGTCGGCGCGTGAGGATGCGCAAACGCACGTTGGAAATCGAATAGGTCGGTACGATTCGATTCGACAAGGCCGTTGCGGTTGAAGAGCCAGATTCGCTCGCGAGCGCTCTGCGCCGAGCTTCCTTCCGTGATCATCAACTGCGTCAGAAGATCGGCGATACCAACTCCCGCGGAACCCGCGCCGAGAAATAGAAAAGTCTGGTCGCGGAGATTTCCACGGGTAATTCGCAATGCACTTAAGATGCCGGCAAGTACAACGGCGCCTGAACCTTGAATATCGTCGTTGAAGCAACAGACTCGATCGCGATAGCGGGCGAGCAACCGAAAGGCGTCGCTCCGTCCCCAGTCCTCGAACTGGATGCAACAGTCGGGGAATACGTCCTGGACGGAGGTCACGAATTCCTCGACGAAAGAATCAATCTCGGCGATGGAAGCGCGCCTCTGCCGCAATCCCGTATAGAGCGGGTCGCGCAGCAGCTTCTCGTTATTAGTTCCGAAATCCATGATGATCGGAATCGAGAGTTCCGGTGGAACTCCGGCGCACGCCGTATAGAGTGCGAGCTTGCCGATGGGAATTCCCATCCCGTCTGCGCCCAGATCGCCCAGGCCCAGGATTCGTTCGCCGCTGGTGACGACGATGAATCGAATGGCGCGCTCCGGCCAGTTGCGTAGAATTTCGCGGATGCGGCCCTTGCGATTGATTGAGACGTACAGCCCCTTGGGGAGCCGCATGATGTGGCTGAATTGCAGACATGCTTCGCCGACCGTCGGCGTGTACACCAGCGGGAGAAAACGCGCTGGGTCGGAAGTCAGAAGCTTGTAGAAGAGCGTCTGATCGATGTCCTGCAGTTCCGAGAGATACTGATACTTCTCCAGCGGCGATACTCGCTGCTCGAGTTGATGCAGGACCCTTTGAAGTTGCGTGTCGAGACTCTCGACGCAGTCGGGAAGCAGACCCTCCAACATCGCGGCGGCCCGCTCCGATTCGGAGAAAGCAGTGAATTTATTCCGATGCGGATTGCGGATCAGATCGACGCCGCGTCGTCTGGTGGTCATAAGATGCGCTCACCTTCGCGGGCGAATAGACTCGTTTCCTTCACCGCGAAGTATGCCGGATTCACTTTCAAAGCGCCAAGCTTCGGCCTTGAGTAAGAAGCTGTATCTTTGTCTGCGAAGGGGACCGCGCCGCCCTCCACGCTAGACTTTGCAACTTATCTTTTGTCGCATGATAATCAACCCTGAACGGAACCTGGGAGGGAACCGCACATGTACGGACGATTCGTTACTTGCGCTGCAATGCTTGTTTTCACATCCGTGGCCTTAACCTTTGCATCACAAGGGTATGCGAGAGCGCAGATGGCTCCAGGAGTTATCGACGAGGGCCATACTCTCTTCATGAACGACTGCGCCTCATGTCACGGAAAGGAGGGAAAGGGCGACGGACCGGTATCGAAGGTTCTTAAAGTGAAGGCTCCCGACCTAACCGGTCTGGCGGCGCGAAACGGCGGCAAGTTCAGCTACTGGAAGGTCTACAAAACGATCGACGGAACCTCGATGCCACGGGCTCACGGCGACAGCGAGATGCCGGTCTGGGGCAAGCAACTTACGGGAGAGTATGGGACGCCCGGAGCGCGCTCACAAATGCTGTCGCTGGTTTTCTATCTGGAGTCGATCCAAAAGAAATAGCGAAGCGGCTCGTGGCGAAGCGGGAATTCATGTCGGGTGAACCTTTTGTAGTCACCGCGGAGCGGATCGCCAGCTTCTGCGACGCCGTTGGCGATAACAATCCGCTCTATGTCGATCCGGTTGCTGCGGCTGCAGGCCCGTATGGCGCGATCGTTGCGCCGCCCGCATTGGTCGCCTCGTTCCGTTATATCGATGACGTTTTCGACGACCTGCCGTTCGTGACGCGCGGCGGTCTGATGGCGGGTCTGGATATCGAGATCGTCGCACCGATTCGGGTCGGCGATTCGATACTGGTGAAATCCGAATTCAAAGAGTCTTACGAAAAGACCGGACGGACGGGGACGATGACGTTCATCGTCGTTCGCTCGACGCTCTCTAATCAGCGCGGCGAGATCGTCGCGCATGTCGACCATCGAATGATGAGGCGTGCGGCAGGTGAGAGCCCCGCCTGAAGCGACAGGCTTGCGCGGAGATTTATCGCTCCCCGAGAGCCCAGGCGCGAATCAGGTGATGCGCGATCGCGATAGACGGTGGCACCCGCACGCCGTCTATCTCCCTGCCCTCGACGAGCTTGCGCGCGACGCCGCGCTCGATCCATCGGACTTCGGCAAGTTCGCTCTCGTCCGGCTTCGCGTCGCGGCTCTCGGCCTTCGCGAAGCATCCAATCATCAGCGACGATGGAAACGGCCACGGCTGTGTCGCGTAATATGTCACCTCGCCGACTTTAACTGACGCTTCCTCCCATAACTCGCGCCTCACCGCTTCTTCGATCGTTTCGCCCGGTTCCATGAAACCCGCGAGCGCCGAGAACATCCCGGCCGGAAACAGCTTGCCGCGCCCCACCAGGCATTCGTCGCCGTAAGTCGCAAGCATGATAACGACGGGATCGACGCGCGGAAAATGCTCGCTCTTGCACTTGCTACACAGCCGTCGGTAACCCGCGTCCATCATGTCTGTGCGCGTGCCGCAGCGCGGACAAAAGCCGTGGCGCTGATGCCAATCGATGAGAGCTTTTGCCTGGGCGATGATTCCCGAGTCCTTTAGCGAGACCATCGAAGCAGCGACCCGCGCATCCCGGAAGTAGCCCAATCCCGCAAGCGGAGCCGATTTCGACGGATCTTCCGGCGTCGATATATCCAAAGCGAAAACCGCGCGATCGCCGTCGAGCCCGAGAAAAACACATATCGCGTTGGCGTCCGCAATCGATTCCACGACTTCCGGGCGCACCAATCCGAGTTCCGCGCCGCTCGATTTGCCGGCCTCGCGCAAAAATGGTTCAAGACGCCACATCGGAAACACGAGCGAAGATGGATCGCGCCGCCGCGATTCGACCCAATTCGCATCGATGCGTTTTTCGCTCACGCGATTTAGAGGATTTCCGGCAAAAGGAATCATTCATCATCTCCCGGGGATGGCCATTCGATTCAGGTGCATCGGATTCAGACGAGATTAGCGAATCATCATATCCCACCGAGTGCTCCCGTGGCATCATAAACCAATGGCTCATCCGCGAATGTATGACGATTCAAATCCACTGATTGAGCGTCTTCGCGAGATTTGTCTGGCGCTGCCTCAGGCGATCGAGAAAGAAGCGTGGGGCGAGTGCACGTTCCGAGTCGCCGGCGGGACGATGTTCGCTATGACCGACAACAATCATCATCGCAGCGGCCATGCTGCGGTGTGGGTGAAGGCTCCTCCCACGATTCAGGAGATGCTCATCCGTTCGGCGCCAGATACGTTCTTCAAGCCTCCGTATCTTGGCCACAAGGGATGGGTCGGGGTGCGGCTGACTCGCAAATGCGATTGGAACCAGCTCGCCGGAATCGTACGGGACGGCTACTTGATGTCTGCGCCCAAAAGAATGAGAGACGCTGCGCCGATCAGATCGAGTACAAAGACGGGGAGGAAGAGAGTGCCGAAGATCTGAAAAATGACGCATAACGCCGAACAGCGAGCGTATTCCAAACGCCGTCCGGCATGGGGTAGCTACAAGGTCCGTATTGCCACAACTCGGCTCCGCGCCTAGGCTCCGAACATATCGAAACTGCGCGACGTCGATTCGTCGCGCGCGATGTCCCTTCGGAGAATTTCATGGCTCAAATCACAGGCGCTGAACTCGTTCTCAAATGTCTTGCCGTCGAAGGCGTCAAGTTCTTCTTCGGGATTCCATGTCCGGAAGTCGATCCGATGCTCGCGAAACTCGACGATTACGGGATGCGGTTTGTTCCGGTCCGCCACGAGGCCGCCGCCGTCCACATGGCGGAGGGACTCTACAAGACAACCGGGCAGGTTGCGGTCGCGCTTGGCAATCCGGGGCCGGGATCGGCGAATCTTCTCCCCGGCGTGATAACTGCCCGTCACGAAGGAGTGCCCGTTGTTGTGATCACGGCGCAGCACCGATTGGAGAACGTCTATCCGTCGCCGCCGTCGACATTCCAGGGACAGGATCAGCTCGATATCTTCAAACCGGCAGTGAAGTGGAACGCACCGGTGCTCTCGTGGCTGCGGCTGCCCGAAGTGTTCCGAATCGCGATGCGCGAGATGTGGAACGGGCGTCCCGGTCCCGTTCAGATCGAGATCCCTTCGCCCGTGATGTACGAAACCGGCGACGAATCGCGCGTGCACGTGATGCCGTCGAGCGCCTATCGCGTTCGCGGGCCGGAAGCGTCGAATGCGCAACTTGAAGAGGCGGCAACGATGCTCGCCAATGCGCAGCATCCGGTGATCTTCGCCGGCGGCGGGATCGATCGCGCGCAGGCCAACCAAGTCCTACTCGAGATCGTCAAGTTGCTCAACTGCCCGGTTATCTCGACGATGGCGGGCCGATCTTCCGTGCCGCTCGACCATCCCAATGCGCTTTTCGGCTACAGCATCGGCGCCGATATGGCGCGCCGCGAAGCCGATGTGATTCTGGCGACGGGCTCGCGCGTCGGAAATCTCGACATTCCGTACGACAAATACTGGGGCGATTCGTCGCGTCAGAAGCTGATTCAGATAGATTTCGATCAGCGCAACATGGGCGTGACGCGCCCGCTTTCGCTCGGGATCGTTTCCGAAGTGCGAGTCGCGCTCGAAGGTCTTTTACGCGTTCTCAAAGACAAGCAGATTCGCTCTGTCGCGCACAGCGAGGTCGCGAAATATCGCGAGGCGTCGCGTAAATGGATGGAGGAAAGGTTCGCTTCGGTCGAGCAATGGAAGGGGCCGACGATTCATCCGGCGCGCGCCATCCGTTTGGTCGGCGAAATTTTCGGCCGCGACGCTATCTATGTGACCGACGGCGGGATGACCAGCCTGTGGTCGAGCTTCAGTCTGCCGCCGACCGCGCCGCGCTCGTATCTGAACATCCTCGAACTCGGGATGCTCGGCACCGGGATTCCTTCCGCGATCGGAGCGAAGCTGGGGAATCCTTCGCGCGAAGTTGTATGCGTCAGCGGCGACGGCGCTGCGGGGTTCAACTTCATGGAGATGCAATCGGCGGCGCGCGAGAAGCTTCGCGTCCGAACCGTCGTCATGGCCGAAGGCTCGTGGACGATGGAAGAGCCGAACGAACGGATGCTTTGGGGCCGCACTTTCGGGACCGAGATGGGGCCGGTCCGATGGGACCTTGTTGCGGAAGGCCTCGGATGCAAGGGTTTCTACGCGGAGAGCATGGATGCGCTTGAGGTCGCACTGAAGGGGGCGCGCGACACGGACGGGCCCGCGGTCGTATGCATAAGGTCCAATCGCGACGCCAATCTTGCGATTCCGCAGGAGCTGATGATGCGGTTTATCGAGGTCTACCAGGGGCCGATGGGCCAGTAACACGAGCAGATAGCACTTGAACAACGGCATCGGCGATCATCAATGACCGCCGATGCCGTTTCGTTTTCCTTTGCGCTGGTCGCTACTGCACTCGTTCCAGGACCACCACAGGAATCTGCCGTGTGGTCTTTTTCTGATAGTCGTTAAAGATGGGCATCTTGTCGGCTTGCGCCTTATACAACCGGTCGCGTTCCGCGCCGGCGACCGTGCTTGCCTTCGCCTTGAACTTCTCGGCGCCCAATTCGACGGTGACGGTCGAGTTGGCTGACAGATTGAGATACCACGCGGGATGGTGCGCCGCGCCTGCGAACGACGCAATTAACACGATGCGATTTCCGTCGGTCGTGTAAACCAGCGGCTTAGTGAGGCTCTGGCCCGACTTCCGTCCCGTGGTGGTCAGAAGAAGCAACGGGTAGCCCGCGAACTGACCGCCGACCTTGCCGCTATTGGCGCGAAACTCCGCGATTATCTTGCTATTGAATTCATTTCGCTCCGACATGTCGCTCTCCTTAATCGCGCGCGCGTTAGCATCTTTACTTCCGCGCGGCCTCCACTATCGTTCCGCCCTCGCGAGCGCTTGCGCGCTGCGCGCCTTCGGCGCGCAGCTTCGGGCTTTGCCCCTTTTACTGTTGCTCGACTCCGCTCGCGCTCCGCCTCGCAAGTGCTCACGCACGGCGCTTCGCGCCCCTTCGGGCTTCGCAGCGCGCGTTAGGCGCGCTTCTTCTCGATTACCGGTTCCGCCTCGATGCCCGCAAGATGCAGCGCCTTTTGCTTCGCGCTCTTCAAATCGTAATACCGCCGCGTCACGATCCGCTGCGCGTACAATCCTCCGCCGGCCTGAACATTCGTCACGAATTTCCATCCGCCGTATGCGTCCGCAGTCATGTCGCGAATCGCGTGGAACAACCGCGCGCGATATTCGCCGTCGACGCCGTTCATCGTGCTGACGTACTTCCGCACCAGCGGGCCGGTGACTTCGTTTTCGAAATCCGCGATCGACGGGACGGTCAATACCGATCCGCCCGCGATATCGTGCAGATGGCGCACCATCATGTTGTAGTTCGCCGCGCCGTGATATTTGCCCGCGTTGGTATACAGCTCGTCGGGAAACGCGCCTTCGGCCGTCACCTGGCAATTGGCGATTGCGGCTTCGAGCGCGGCGCGAATCAACGTTGCGTGGATGATCAGTTCGGAAATCTTTTCCTTGATGTGCGACTCGTTGGCCAGCCCGTTTGCCTCCGCGATCAGTTGCGCGAAACCGACGAGCTGATCCGCCTCCTCCGCCATCCCGGATAACCCTCCGAGGCGCTCCCAGAGCCCCAGAGAATGGGCAAAGATGGCGGCCTGCTGCACCTGACCATCAAGGAAAATTCGTTCTTTCGGGACGAATACGTTGTCGAAAATGATGAAGCCTTCCGGCATGTGATGCTTCGACGAGACGGGGAAGGTGCGCGTGTCGTGATGGCGCGGCGCGAACGTCGTATCGATTACCTTCACTCCCGGAGAATTAACCGGAACCGCGCACGCGATCGCATAGTCCTCTTCGCCCGGTTTCATCGCCTTGGTCGGGATGACCATGAACTCATGGCACATCGACGCGCCCGTGATGTGCAGTTTCGCGCCGCGAATTACGACGCCGTCGGAACGCCGCTCGACGACATGCGTGTAGGCGTCGGGATCGTCCTGCTTGCCGGGCGGGCGGCTGCGATCGCCTTTCGCGTCCGTGATGCACTCTACGATTCGAATGTCGCGGCGCTGCGCGCCCTGCACGTAGTGGCGAATGCATTCCGCATATTCGGGAAGCGCATCGGCGATACGCGTCGCGGCAGTAGTCAGCGTCATTATCGATTGATACGTGACGTTGGCGACGATGTCGGATTCATGCAGCAGGGGAATTCGCTCACGCAGTTCCTGGGCGGAATGCGGAATCGCCATCAGATCGCTGACTGCGCCCGGCTCCGGCTTGTAGAAACGGTCGTAACCGGCGGCGATACGGCTGACGCTCTGGCCGAGGATCGGATGCGTCACCAGATTGCGTATCCGCTCGCCCTCGAAATAGGTTTCGCGATTGTCGTTGATGGATTTCTTATATTGCTCCCCGGTCATCATATCGAGCTTTTTCTCCTGGTTTTGGGGCTGCGGCGCGTTGCCCACATTTCCAGATAGTCGAATCCGACGGCAATTCGGCGGCGTCTATCCGGGGTTGGACGCGGCGGCGACTCCGTTCGGTACCATGATCGAAGCCGGCCTGACAAGGAAAGGCGAGGCGCAGCATTCAACGCCTGAGGATGGGGTTAAGGGAATAAAAGCGGGCGGGGGTCGCCGCCGCGAGACCGCTAATCTGCGTCAGCCCTTGGGGAGGCCGAGGATGCGTTCGCCGATGACATTGCGCTGAATTTCGGACGTACCTCCTGCGATTGTCTGCGCGCGCGCATAGAAGTACGCGTGCATCCACCGCCCGTGCTCCATCGCGAACGGTGATCCTTCGACAAGCTGCGCGTATGGACCCATCACCTCGTCCGCGAACGACATCATCCGCAGCATCACCTCGGTGCGGAACAACTTGGCGATCGATCCTTCCGGCCCGGGCGGCTGTCCCTTGAGGCGTCGGCTCAGGCTTCGCAACGAACTGTATCGCGCTGCCTGACAGTCGCTCTCGAACTGGGCAAATTTATTCCTGACGTAGGGATCATCGACGGGCCGTCTCCCCGATGAATCGGCGCGCTTGAGGAGGTCGCGCAGCCGCCCCATCTCTCGCTCGATCTGAAGCAGCGCACCGACCGTGACTCGCTCGAACATCAGTGTGGTGACGCCGACGCGCCATCCGTCATTCTGCGGACCGAGCAGATTGCGTTTGGCGACGACGACATCTTCGAAGAACATCTCGTTGAAATCGTGATTGCCGGTCATCTGCACGAGCGGACGCACCGTGATGCCGGGAGTCTTCATATCCACCAGCATGTAGGAGAGCCCGCGATGCTTTGGCGCCGCCGGATCGGTCCGGGCGAGCAGCAGGCAGAAGTGCGCGCGATGGGCCAGCGTGGTCCACACTTTCTGTCCGTTCACGACGAAGTAGTCGCCGCGATCTTCGGCGCGCGTCGTGAGCGAGGCCACGTCGGAACCAGCGCCGGGCTCGGAATATCCCTGACACCAGATTTCATCGCCGGAAAGGATGGGCCTCAGATAGCGCTGCTTCTGTTCGTCGGTGCCCCACTGCATGATTGTGGGACCGGCGATGTTCAGGCCGACTGGATTGATTGTGCCGGGAGCGTCGATGCGATCCAGTTCCTCGTCGTAGATGTACTGCTCGATGAGGCTGGCGCCGCGTCCGCCGAATTGCTTCGGCCAATAGATTCCCATCCATCCGGCGTCGTAGAGCGCCCGATGCCATCGAGCTGCGCGTTCCCATCGTTTTTCCGGATCGGAGTATTGAGGCCCGTCGGCGAGAAACGCGGGAGCCTTGGCGTCGAGCCATGCGCGCAACTCTTCGCGAAATCTGATGTCGTCGACGGCGAAATCGAAATTCATCTCTGATTCAACCACCGCCAGTGAAGCACATGCGTGGGCGTTTTTGAAATCGCTGCGCGTTTGCGAAAATTCCTTCGAACGTCATCCTGAGCGAGCGAGATCTTTTCGAGCGCCGCGAAGGATCTCGCCCGTTGCTACGGGCGTCAAAAGGCCGAGGCTTAACGCGCGGAAGACCGAGCGAGATCCTTCACTCCGGCAACCTCCGTTCAGGATGACGACCAGTGAAGGTGGCCAGGAAATGCGGTTTTTCCACAAACCCTCATGAGGACAAAGAAAAGGCCGCCGCGTTTTCGCGAAAAAAAAGAGGCCGGAGTGACACTCCGGCCCCGCGTTTCGGTCTTCGCTCAGAGCACGATCAATAGTAATCCACCGGATCGATTTGGCGTTTCGCGCCGTACCAGAAGAGCATGTTCTCCGTCAGGCCCTGCCATATGAACTTGTTAG
>Ga0335069_10003494_pt1 | contig 23708 bp, 15 predicted proteins | sample Lox_Sample_11_FD_206714 | JGI IMG/M metagenome (GOLD analysis project Ga0335069, IMG submission 206714) | Soil microbial communities from Loxahatchee National Wildlife Refuge, Florida, United States - Lox_Sample_1.1 | ecosystem: Environmental > Terrestrial > Soil > Wetlands | place: USA... | reverse complement strand
ACTGCTACAGCGGGCTGTCGCTCATCGGCGATACAGCGTCGTGTGGCGGGGAGTGCCTCATCTCATGGTAAGAGGGTTTGCGGGACGGGTCAAACGAGGCGGGGGGGCGGCAAACGGGCGGAGCATCGCCAAAGGCACGTTACCGGGCAGTGACCTTTTTGGGGGATTCCGCCGAGGAGAACAATGGAAAGTTACTGCTCGGCCGGCTGGGGTTTGCGCACGTAAGGAAGAAAGCGGGGGTGGGAGGCGCCACAGCGGTTAAAGAAGCGGCGGGCCTCGGTGAGGCTGAGGGATCCATTGACCGTGTTGTGCACTTCGTCCGCGTCCGGATCTTCCTGGCCGTCATCCTCCCACCAGCAGACAGGACAAAGGGCCATCGCTCCAGGACTCTCCAGCGTTCGATAGCCGCAACAGGGGCACCGGTAGGGTGTAACCGCGCTTCCCATGCTCTCCCTCCAAGCAGGACCGAAAGCTGCGGGAAAAAGATGTTGCAGCCTTCCCGCGCTTATGCCCGGATGGACGCGGATTCGAACGCAGGGTTTACCTTCCGCGCGGTCGATCGTTCTGACCGGCACGATGAATCATGTCCCGGTCTTTGGATCGCAGAGAGATTGTTGAAGATCAATTCGAGCTTGAGATTCCGTTGCTCAATTCTCTCAGGGGCTGAAGCCCGATGTTGAAAATGCAAACCTTGACGTGCGGGCTAAGAGCAAAACCAGAGTTGGTATACCCGAGGTGAGACTCCTGGAAGGTTGCCGCTCCCTGATGGTCGCGTCAACGAGGCTGTGCAGCCCTGGATACAGTAACTCTGGTTTTGCTGTGAAGCCCGTACCCTTCGAGAATCACAGGGCGCGAGTCTTTCAACCAGCTTCTAGAAGTGAAAGACAAGGCCGGTTGTGAAGCGGGCGTGCGTACTTTCACTGGGCGATTGATCGGGCGCGTTGATGCCGTCGACGAGGAATCGCCAGCGGAAGAAGGGAGCGAGGGGCAGATCGACGCCTCCCCCAAAGGCGTAGGTGAAGGCGTTGCCGGAGACTCCATAGCTATTGGAAGAGTGTTCGCCGCCGATCAGACCGTGGGCGAAGAGCTTGATGCCTAGTGCGCCGACGGTGACACGGGGACCGAGCAGGTAAGTGGTCGTTCGCGGCACCACCGAGTTGGAGCCCAGGCCGTAGTGAGCTACATCACCCTCGACACCCAGAAGTGGCTTCAGGTGGAGATGGAGCGCGCCTTCCCAGCCGTTGAGTCCGCCTGTCCCGGGATAAAAAGCGTCGGAGCCGGTCCGGCTATACCCAAAAAAAGCGTCGCCCTTTGGCCCGAGAGCCCAGGCCTGCGGCCCCGCGATGAGGCTCAGAACGAATGCAGCAGCAAGGAAACATTCAAGGAAGCTCCGACGGTGCATCAGCATTGAGCACTCCTGTCCCGCAAGATTCAAAACGCACTTTGGTCCAGATGGCAGACCGCGAGCTTCGGTTGCCTCTGCTGCGTCTTTCGGGTCGAACACCGAGAAGACCGCTCAGGTTGCGTAGAATCGGTGCGGCAGGGGGTACTCGAAAGTACATGCGCCTATTTCACGATTGTTTCTCCATGGGTCCGAAGTATGTCCTGATCCTGGGAGTTCTCGCGGTGTTCGCATTGTGGTCCAGGGCTGAAGCGCCGGTCCAGCCGCTCCGGGTGGCCATTGTCGGCCTGGAGCATGGTCATGTAGAGGGATTTCTGGCGCAACTGCCGAAGCACAGCGATGTGGAGCTGGTCGGGATCGCCGACGCCGATACCACGTTGTGGGAGAAGTACGGCAAGAAGTACTCGCTGCCCGAGGCGCTCTTCTTCAAAAACATGGCCAACATGATCGAGATGCGCCATCCGCAGGCAGTACTTGTCTACACGTCGATCGCCGAGCACCGGCACGCAGTCGAAATCGCGGCGCAGTACGGCGTGTCCGTGATGGTCGAGAAGCCGCTGACGATTTCGCTCGAGGACGCGCTGGCCATCCGCGAGGTGGCGCGCGCCCACCATATCCATGTGCTGGTGAACTACGAGACGACATGGTACGCGAGCAATCGGGCGGCATACGACGAGCTGACAAACAATCATCTTGGCGAGGCGAGGCGCGTCGTGATTCATGATGGTCACCAGGGTCCGAAAGAGATCGGGGTGCCCGCGGAGTTTCTGAACTGGCTGACGGATCCCGAGCAGAACGGAGCCGGCGCACTCTACGACTTCGGGTGTTACGGGGCGGACCTGATGACATGGCTCATGCACGGGCGGGCTCCGCTGACCGTGACGGCGGTGGTGAATCACGACAAGCCCAACCTTTACCCCCGTGTAGATGACGATGCGACGATCGTGCTCGCGTATCCGCACGCGCAGGCAGTGATCCAGGCCTCGTGGAACTGGCCGTTCGGCCGGAAGGACATGGAGGTCTATGGCGCAACCGGCTACGTGATCACGGTCGGAGCAGACGAGGTGCGCGTGCGGCACGAGCATGATTCGTCAGAGCAAAAGGTCTCGGCGCCGTCGCTGCATTCGAACCAGAAAGACTCACTGAGCTATCTTTCGGCGGTATTGCGCGGCGAGCTCGAGCCGAAGGGAGACCTTTCGGCCCTCGACACGAATGTGGTGGTGATGCAGATTCTGGATGCCGCGCGAGAGTCGGCGAGAACGGGGCGCACTGTGAAGCTGAGCAGGATCGGGGACTAGATCGCTGGCTCACCTGCTGCCCCGGTCAAATCTTTGGTGCTTTGACAAGAAGCAGAACTCAGGGGGAATATCGGCTTACCTCAGGTTCCAGAATGACGGATCGATGCTCGCACTGTGCATCTGCACTCGAAGACGGCGCACTCGTGTGTTCATACTGCGGTGGTGAAGCCGGCAGTCCCGGCGGCGCTCCTCAGCAGGAATGCGACAGTTTGGAAGATGGCAAAGGTCCGGCCGAATCGAACGGGACAGGACTCGCGGTGCCTATGTTCGCGACTGGCAACGACCTGGAAGGAATTGGCGGTTGGCTGATTCTCGTGGCCGTCGGCCTTGGAATTGGGCCCCTCGTAAGCCTGAGCGGCGTGATCAGAAACCTGCTCATGCTTTACGGAGCAAAATACCAGAATGTTCTTGCGGCCCGGCCCGGGATTGCCGGGCTCGTTCTATACGAGGCGGTCACCAATTCCATCTTCCTCGTAGCGCTGGTTGCGCTGAATATTCTCTTTTACAAGAAGAAGAGGTCGTTTCCGTCCCTGATGATCACGTTCCTTGCGAGTCAGCTCGCCTTTGTCCTGATCGACCATCTGGCGGCGCGTGCTCTGCAGCCTTCGACGGGTCTTGCGGGAGTCTTCAGAAGCCTGGCGGGCGCTGTGATCTGGATCCCGTATTACCTACGGTCGGAGAGAGTCAAAGCGACCTTTATTCACTGATCCAGCAGGCTCAACGACACGGTCATTTTGCTGGGCGCTCCGGATCGGAGTCGAGACCGGGGCGCCCGTCGCTGATGCGATGAGATATCCCGTAACTACGGAACGAAGACCTTCAGGCGGACGTGCCATTTCGTGCTCTGTCCGGGCTTCAGAGTCACCATACCCGTATCCATTCCTTTCCAGATTTTGCTGAACGGATCGGCGAAGTTGAACTGATCTTCAATAGCCACAAACTTCGCTGTCGGCGGGGCGTACATCTGGATGGTCTTGATCTCGGGCGAGACACCTTCGATGGCTACGCCATACTTCGCGGCCGGATCGATGACCCTGGTAGTGACGACGCCATTCTTCCAGTCGAGCTTGCTCCAGTTGTCGTCGTAGAAGTTTTTGGCCAGCGGAACGCCACCGGAAGCGCGCAGGTCGTATTGTGAGCCGTCGACAGGCTTGATCTTGCCCGTTGGGAAGACGTTGTCGTAGTTGTCGACCTCTGCGAGGTTTGATGCCGGAATCTGAATGCGCACCTGGGTGCGGTCGCCGGAGGGCAGATTGAAGTAAGGATGCCAGCCGATGGCGATGGGCTCGGCCTCGGTTCCCACGTTTTTGGCCACAACGACCGCGTCAACCGCGTCGGCGGTAAGACTGATGGTGAAGTCGAGGTCGGTTTTGGAGAGCCAGTGGCCGCCGAAATCGCCCGCATGGATGACACCGGTGACTTCCTGTCCGCCGGGGATGTCCTTGACGGCAACGTGATCGGTCTTGGCCTTGAGAATGAGGCCGTGCATGGCGTGGCGCTCTGCTCCGGGGTTCTTGCCGATATTGTTGGCGGGGAGGGTGATGGTGTGGCCTTCCCACTCGGTCGTCAGGGTCTTGCCGTCGGCAGAGAGCTTGCCGCGAATGCGATTCGGATAGGGAACGAGAAAGGCCGAGCCGAGACGGTACGCGAGGTCGCCATTGGCGTCATCGTCCTGGTCGAGCATCTTCTTGGACGCGGCGAAGTCGGGCGAGGCGAGGACATCGATGTTGCCGTTGCCGGGGAAGTTGGCGGTGATCTGGAGCAGCTCCATTCCGCGACCGGGCAGGACTGTGACGCTAGTGAACTCTGGTTTGGTGTTGCCGGCGGCTTTGCGGGTAAGGGTTACGATCTTCTGGCCGCCGATCTCCTGGACGGCCTGGGCGTAACCGGATTCGACGAACGCGGCCACCAGAAAAATCGGCAGGCCCAGCGGAAGAACAGCGGCAATCGTGCGGAGAACTAGGTTCATCTCGATCCATCCCTGAACATGCAATCGGACTTTCCGGACGGCTATGCGCGTTTAACAGCGCGTGAAAGCGTATTCCGGAAGCGGCCTCATTCTACGACAAAGGGGGCGGCCGAATGCGCAAACGGCAAATGTGACATTGCAATGACAGTTGTTTTTGAAACGAACAGGGGATGATTTCAATGAATTACCGTCTAATCCTTTCAGATTGTCCAGTTGGAGACAGAGCCTACCGCTGGGACAGGACCAGGTCCCGGGGTGGGCAGACGCCGCGACGTTTTCCAAGGTTTTGCTTTGGTAACCATTTTCGAGGCCAAGGGTGGTATTGCAATGTACGACAGGAACGATACAATTCCAGCCATTCGATGCATTTACGGTGTCTCCCGTAGAGGGGGCATTGAATCCCCAACGGCCGCACCGACTCAATCACAACGCTTCGCCTTTTCGGGGGACGCCCCCGGAGAAAGGTACCGGATCAGGAATATGCGCCCTTTGCGTAGAGTCTTCACGAGCGTCTTCACCCTGGCATTGCTCATCGGATCGCAGGCATTTGCTCAAAAAAGCGCATCCAACGTCCGCATTATCGAGCAGGTGAACGACAACGAACTCGTCACACTGAGGGGAAACACCTACCCCCTGGCGAATGCGCAGCACGATCAGGGCCGCGTGAGCCCGCAGTTGCGCATGAGCGATCTGGTGCTGGTGCTGAAGAGGAGCCCAGAGCAGCAGGCAGCTTTCGATGCGTTCGTGGAGAGCCAGTACGAAACGACGTCGCCGAATTTCCATCACTGGTTAACGCCGACAGAGGTCGGCGCGCAGTTCGGGCCGTCGTCCGCGGACATCGCGACTATCTCAAACTGGCTGGCGGGGCACGGGTTCTCAGTCGATGAAGTATCGAACGACCGTATGACCATCCGGTTCAGCGGAACGGCGAGCCAGGTGGAGCGCACTTTCCACACCGAGATCCACAACCTCTCGGTCAAGGGCGAAGCGCATATCGGGAATATGAGCGACCCGCAGATTCCGATGGCGCTCGAGCCGGTGGTGGCGGGGGTGAAGTCGCTGCACAATTTCTTCCCGAAGCCACAGCACAAGCTGGGCGGCAAAGCGACCTTCAATGCTGAGACCGGGAGATGGCAGGGGACGCGGACCCTGCCTGGGAGTGCGCCGAGCGCGAATGCGTTTGGCATTCACCCAAATCTGGGGATCACTGTCGGAAGCGGGAGCAGCGCCTACCTTGTCGAAGACGTGACTCCGTACGATTTTGCGGCGATCTACAACGTGAAGCCGCTTTGGAGTGCGTCGACGGCCATCGACGGAACGGGGCAGACGATCGCTATCGTGGGAACAAGCAGGGTGAGAACCACGGATGTGTCAGCCTTCCGAAGCACGTTCGGGCTCCCGGCAGGGCCAGCACTGACGATGACGCTAGCCAATGCAACCGATCCCGGGGTCTGTAATCAGCAGACCGCGAGCGCTGCGAACCACTGGTGCACGATTGATGACCAGACCGAAAACGCGCTGGATGTGGAGTGGTCCGGAGCGGTTGCCATAAATGCACAGATCGTTCTGGTGGTTTCCGGGGCGACCACGCAGACCACTGACACGGTATTCACGTCGGCGAACTATATCGTGCAAAACAGCGTGGCGAAGATCGTGAACGTGAGCTACGGCGAGTGCGAGTTGGGCCTGGGAGCGGCCGGAAACACGACGTACAACAATCTGTGGCAGACGGCGGCCGCGGCGGGCATCGCGGTCTTCGTGGCCTCAGGCGACTCGGGATCGCCCGCCTGCGACCAGGGTCAGGCGACGACTACGCCGTACGGCGCGCAGTTTGGACTTGCGGTGAGCGGCCTGGCGTCGTCGCAGTACGTGACCGCCGTTGGCGGCACCGATCTGAACTGGGGCAGCACGGCGTCTCCCTACTGGAACTCGACCAACGACTCCACGACACACGCCAGCGCCATAGGCTACATGCCCGAGATGGCATGGAACAGCGCATGCACCAATCCGCTGGTTGTGCCCTATTTCGCGGGTTGGGCGCAGGCTATCAGGAAGGCGGGACTGGGAAATCCAGCTGACCCGACCGACGCGGAGACCGCGTGCAACTTTGCCGTGAACTGGTGGCAGACGATTTACGCCGGGACGAATGGTCAAACAGACATTTCAGCGTTTGTGAATACGGTGGGCGCGGGTGGCGGCAAGAGCAATTGCGTCAACGGCGACCAGCAAAACGTCTCGAGCTGCTCGCAGGGCTATCCAAAGCCGGTGTGGCAGTCGACCAGCCTGACCGGGATGCCAAACGACTCCGCGCGGGATATTCCGGACATCTCGTTCTTTGCGTCGAACGGTTTTCTGGGCAGTGCCTACCTGATCTGTGTTACGGACAACGGGCTGTGCTGGACATCTTCGACCGTAGGCGAGCCGACTGCTCAGGAGATCGGGGGAACTTCGGCGGCTTCTCCGGCGATGGCCGGAGTAATGGCGCTGATTAATCAGAAGGCCGGGGCGAGCCAGGGGAGCCCGAACGCGGAGTTGTATGACCTGGCCTCGAAGCAGACCTATGCAAGCTGCAAATCAGAGGGGCCGCCGACGAGCACATGCTATTTCAACGACGTCGTGACGGGCACAATCACCATGGCGTGCCAGCAGGGAGCGGCGAATTGCACGATCGCGCATAGCGGCGACACGTGGGGACTGCTGTCTGGGTACGATGCGGCTGTGGGCTTCGATCTTGCCACGGGGTTGGGCACTCTGAATGTTGCGAACGTGGTGAATGGGTGGACGTCGACGACCGGCTCAGAGACCGCAATTGTGACGGTGACGCCGACCCCGGGCAGCATCGTCGCGAACCAGACCATGAGCGTAAAAGTCACGGTAAGTGGCGCGGTCGGAACGCCGACTGGAACGGTGGTTATCAACGGCGGCGGATTCAACTCTGCAACTCAGCCGCTGGCCTCGGGAAGCTACACGTTCACGATTCCGGCAAACAGCCTTTCGGTTGGAACCGATACCCTGACGGCGAAGTACAGCGGCGACACGACGTATGCTCCCGCGAACGGGTCCGCAACAGTGACCGTGACCGCGCCGCCAACACCGACGGTTACCGTGACGCCAGCTTCGAGCAGCATCAATTCGGGCCAGAGCCTGAGCGTGACGGTAGCGGTGGCCGGTACACCGACGCCGACAGGTACGGTAATCCTGAAGGGTGGCTCTTATACGTCGCCGGCAACCGCGCTCGGTACAGCCTTCACCATCCCGGTAAACAGCCTAAGCGCGGGAACGGCTGCGCTTACGGCGACTTACAGCGGCGATTCGACGTGGGGAACTGCAACGGGCACAGCGAATGTGACGGTGACACAATCGACGTTTGCGCTGGCGGCCTCTGCGGCGTCGGCCGTTTCGGCGGGAGGCAGCACCACCTCGACCATCACAGGAACGTCCTCCAATAATTACAGCGGGTCGGTATCGCTGGCCTGCACTCTGACGAGTTCGCCGAGTGGAGCGACGAATCTGCCGGTTTGCTCGATCAGCGCAGGTTCACCCATCACCTTTGCCAACGGAACGCCGGGTGGAACGGCGACTGCGGCGGTAGCGACAACCGCGAAGACGGCATCGCTCGCGAAGCCTAAGGTGGGCGGTTGGCTCGGTGCGGGAGAGGGCTTTGCCCTTGCCTTGCTGCTGATGATCGGTATCCCGGCAAAGCGCCGTAACTGGCGAGCCATGTTGGGAGCGCTGGTGCTGATGATCGCGCTGGGCAGTATCGCAGCCTGCGGGGGTGGCGGCGGCAGCAGCGGTGGAGGAGGGAACCCCGGAACGACCTCCGGTATGTACACATTCACGGTGACGGGGACCGGAACCCCCGCGCAGAGTTCGGGAAATACTGCGACGTTCACCGTGACCGTCAACTGAAACTCAACACAGCCGAATGCAGCGGCCCTTCCTTCGGGAGGGGCCGTCGTGCTTTTGGGCAGCTTCAAGGGGGCAGAGGCAATCAGGGATTTGCGAACTGCCGCATATAGAATCAGAATCGAATTGGCTGGGGCAGGTTGAGGGCACAGCGTCTCCGGCTCTGCCACAGTGCGACGGCTCGGAGGGCGAGCCGACGGGGGATTGGATGAAATCGCTACTGCTCAAGGAATACAGCAAACTAAGCATCGAGGATATGCCTCGTCCAGAGCCGGGTCCGCGCGAGGTGCTGATCCGCATTGCGGCCTGCGGCATCTGCGGCAGCGATGTGCATGGTTACGATGGATCATCGGGAAGGCGCATTCCGCCGCTGGTGATGGGACATGAGGCTGCCGGTGTAGTTACGGCGGCGGGAAGCGAAGTGACCAAGTTCAAAGCGGGCGATCGCGTCACGTTCGATTCGACCGTTTATTGCGGCGAGTGCATTTATTGCCGGCGCGGCGATGTAAATCTGTGCGACCGGAGAGAGGTCATCGGAGTTTCGTGCGGGGACTACCGCAGGCATGGCGCCTTTGCCGAGTACATTGCTGTTCCCGAGAGGATCGTGTACAAAATGCCCGGCTGCATGTCGTTTCCCGAGGCCGCAATGCTGGAGGCGCTGGCGGTTGCGCTGCACGCTGTGAAGGTGAGCAGCGTGAAACCGGGGGATACGGCGCTGGTGGTGGGTGCGGGAATGATCGGTCTGTTGACGATGCAGGCAGTACGCGTGGCCGGCGTGGCGCGCGTGATGATTGCCGACATCGACGAGACGCGATTGACGCTGGGCGAATTGCTGGGTGCAGATGAGGCCCTTCGCGGAACGGGCGGACTGATTGCGGAAGAGACGATGAAACGCACAGGCGGAGTGGGCGCGGATGTGGTGTTTGATGCCGTGGGCCGGACCAAGACGGTGGCGGAGTCAATCGACAGCGTTCGCAAGGGCGGAACCGTGACGCTGATCGGGAACATCGCACCGGAGGTCACGCTGCCGCTGCAAAAGGTGGTTTCACGGCAGATCCGGCTGCAGGGAAGCGCGGCGTCGTCCGGCGAGTATCCGCGTGCGATGGAACTGCTGGCGAACGGACGAATCCAGGTGAGGCCGCTGATCACGGCGGTCGCCCCGCTTGAGGAAGGTCCGCAATGGTTCGAAAGGCTTCACGCGCAGGAGCCGAACCTGATGAAGGTTGTGCTATCTCCCGAGATGGAGGCTGCAGCGAGCAACGCGACCGGCGAGGCAGCGTGATGAGCGAGACTCCGTTCGATCTGCGCGGACAAGTCGCAATCGTCACAGGAACGAGCCGGGGACTCGGCCAGTACATGGCGCGCGCGCTGGCAAAAGCGGGGGCCGACCTGGTGATCACGAGCCGCACCAGGGGTTCGCTCGAGACGTTCGCGTCAGAGATTCGCGATCTGGGCAGAAAGGTTGTCGCGCTCGAACTCGATGTGCGCGACGAAGCAAGCATTCGCAGGATGGCCGGCGATGCTGAAGCCGCATTCGGGCAGATTCATATTCTCGTGAACAATGCCGGCTGCAACGTGCGCAAGCCGGCAATCGAAGTCACATGGGACGACTGGAACCTCGTGCTGGATACAAACCTGCGCGGCAGCTTTTTTACGGCACAGGCTATTGCTCGCGGGATGATCGCACACGGATACGGCAGGATCATCAATATCGGCTCGGTGACGAGCGTTTTCGGGTTCGCCGGACTAGCGCCGTATGGGGCGAGCCGGGGCGGAATCCGGCAGCTCACCATGAGCCTTGCAGACGACTGGGGACGGCACGGAGTGACCGTGAACTGCCTTGCACCGGGGTGGTTCCGGACTGAGCAGAACAAGGTGCTCTATGAGGATCCGGAGTGGGTGGCCTATATTACAGACCGCATTCCTGTGAAGAGGCCCGGTCTGCCAAACGATCTCGACGGAGCCGTGGTTTTTCTGGCTTCGGAGGCAAGCCGCTACATTACGGGACAGACGCTGCTCGTGGATGGTGGCATTTCCACGGGCGCGACGCGAGCGACTGCAGCCTCAAGGGAAAAGAAGTGACGGGCACTTGCGTCCGGCAAAAAGCGGCATCTGTTTCATAGACAACAAGGCGACGCCGTGTCCTGCTCTTGAACTGTTTCGTCCTCAGACGGAAGCGGAGAAACCTCAACGGCCTGGCAGCATTCTGCGACCCTTACACCGATTCGAGCGGGGAAGGCTGACATGAAGACAATGAATCGATCTTCAATTGCGTTTGCGGCGATTCTTGCTCTCGCAGCCATGGTCCGCGTAGAGAGCGCGGGTCAAAGCAACGGCGGTAGAGAGCTAGGCGGCACATCCTGGCAGCTTGTCAAGTTCGAGGGCGGCGACGGGAAGATACTCGCGCCGGATGAGAAGAGCAAGTACACGATTGCCTTCGAGAGCAATGGAGGTGTCGGCGCACGAATAGACTGCAATCGCGGACACGGGACGTGGAAGTCGTCGGGGCCAAACCAGATCGAGTTCGGCCCAATCGCGCTTACGCGGGCAATGTGTCCACCAGCGCCTCTGAATGACCGGCTGCCGCGCGATTGGGCTTATGTCCGCTCGTATATCCTGCGAGGCGGGCATCTCTTTCTTTCCCTGATGGCGGATGGAGGAATCTACGAGTTTGAGCCGCTCATGACCGAGGGACAACAGTCGAACACGGTCAGTGGTACGGCAACCTATCGTGAACGGATGGCCTTGCCACCGGGTGCAGTGTTTGAGGCGACCCTGGAGGACACGTCGAGAGCCGATGCACCATCAGAGGTGATCGGACACGTAGAGGTTGAACGTCCTCGCAATTCGCCCATTTCTTTTGAAATCAGCTACGAAGCGGCGAAGATACAGGAGAGCCATTCGTATACCGTGCGGGCCCGCATCACGAGTGGAGCGCAACTCATGTTCACAACCGCGCAAAACTACCCTGTGCTGACGCATGGAAACGGCAACAACGTCACACTGATGCTGCAAAGGGTATCGGGTTCTGACCTGAGCGGCAATGCGGCAACAGATCCCGGCATCTCGGGACTGCCGGCGACGTTTGTGGGCACAATCCCATGCGCCGATTGTCCGGGAATCCGATACCAGGTGAATCTGCTTCCGGATCGCACCTATGTTTCGCGACTGACTTACCTCGAGCGCAACACGGAGTTCGTCGATCATGGAAACTGGCATACCTCTGAAGATGGAAAGACTCTGACTCTGGAGGGCCAGCGAGGGGCGCGCGAACAGTTCTCGTTGCGTGTCGCGGACACCCTGCGCAAGCTGGATGCCGACGGGCACGAGATCCAATCGCAGTTCAACTATGATCTGAAACGCTCGGCGACTTTTGCGCCCATCGAGTCCCAAACTGAAAAGAGCGCCGCCGCGACACTGGAAAACACCGACTGGAAGCTCGTGAGCGTGGGCGATGCCCCAATTCATGCAGCTTCAGAGCAGCAGGAACCGCATCTTCTTCTGAACTCCGACTCGCACCGTGTGAGCGGATCGGGCGGGTGCAACCGATTGGTGGGCAGCTACGAAGTGCGTGGGAATGAGATCACTTTCAGCAAGATGGCGGGAACCATGATGGCCTGCGTGAGCGGCATGGATACGGAGAAGGCGCTGCAGGACGCGCTTGCCCGAACAAAGAGCTGGAGGATCGAAGGCCGGTCGCTCGTGCTGCTTGACGAGAAAGGGCAACCACTGGCGCGCTTCGAATCTCGTTGAGGACGGGCTGCTCTGATGGCCAACCGCCGCGCAAGGGCTGGCACCCAAAGCCACCGGAGAGTGTGCGGCTTCCGCCTCTCCTGAATTCCGCGAATCCAAATCATGCGCCTGGTTTTCGACTGGAGACACTACCTGAACCTGAAGAAGTGACCTCAGGAAACCTAGTGATTCGATCTCCCGAAGTCGGTAGTTTGGCAATTGCTAGACCTGTTGGTACGGAACCCAAACCTGCATCGCTGCCGGACCGCGGTTTGCCCACGCGTAGTAGGGAATGAGCCGCAGAGTAGTCGGGGCTTGTTGCGCGGTTTGGCTTTCGGAGCCGATGAAATAGAGGCTTGTGTTTCTCGCGCTTTGAGCAACCGATCCTGGATGCTCGAGGAGCATGACCCCATCCAACAGCTTGGGGTCGAAACGAGATGTCGTTTCGCCGTTGAGTTGAGCGATGTATCCGACCATATCCCGCGCGCGCTGGGGGTCAAGCTGGTCCGGCTGCTCCATGCAGAAGACGATCGGCCCGCGCTGAAAAGCCACGCGCCCGCGATCTTCGGTGACTGCCGGGTTTGCCTTGAGGAGGTGAGTCGTCATATCAAAACTCAACTCGATTGTGTTGCTGGTTGACCAGTGGCGGCGAATCGGGAGATAGGAACCCGGCTGGGCTCCGCCGACCTGCTCGCCATTGACCTTGACCGTGTTCGCTGCTGACCAGCCGGGGATGCGGACATAGACAACAAACTCTCCCGGCGCAGAGGGCTTGACTTCGATCTTGACGTCGCCATTCCAGGGGTAGTTCGTGGTTTGCCGCACTTCGATTGCGGCGCCATTTTGGAGACGCCACTTCATCTGCGAGTTGTCGTAGAGGTGAATGTACAGACCGTCGTCGGAAGCGCTGTAGAAATACCCGGGCAGAGACGCGAATGTCCGTTCGAGGTTCGGTGGGCAGCAGGTCGTGTAGTACCACGGGTTGCGAATCTTGCCTTCCGGATCCTCTGTATAGCGGGCGTCGCCCGAGGGGTCGAAGGCCAGCGGGTTGCGGTAGCAGTACGTCTTGCCATCGAGCGACATGCCCGAGTTGATGCCGTTGTAGAGGGCGCGCTCAATCACGTCGGTGAATTTGGCGTCTCCTGACGCAGCAAGCATGCGCCAGTTCCACATCATATTGCCGATTGCGGCGCAGCTCTCGCCATAAGCGCGGGCGTTTGGCAACTCGTACGGGTCACCAAAGGCTTCGCCTTCCTGCCGTGCTCCAACGCCGCCGGTCACATAGAGCTGGTGCTCGCTGAGATCGTTCCACAGCGCATTGAGCGTCTTCCAGTAGCTCTGGTCTCCTGTCTCGAGATAGTAATCAGTCGCCCCGCAACATGCGTACATCGCGCGCACAGCGTGGCCCTCGAGCTTGGTGCGGGAAGTGAAAGGGATTCCGCAGAACATGTACTTGATCTGGTCGGGCCGCAGAGGAATTCTCTCGTCGCCGTGAAGAATGTAGCCGGCGAGGTCAACGTACGCGTGCTTGCCGGTAGTGCGATAAAGCTCAATCAGCGCCATCTCGATTTCGGGATGCCCTGCAACGATCCCTTTCTGATTGGGGCCAGGCCCAAAGTTGGGAATAAGGAAGTCATCGACGAAACGGGCGCCTGCGTCGAGAAGCGTGCGATCGCCCGTCGCCCGATAGTAAGCAATTGCGCCCTGCAGCATGTGGCCGATATTGTAGAGTTCGTGCCCGGTCGTCTGCGTCGGATAGGTCATGCGCAACGGCTTGCGATCTCCCTGATAATAGGTGTTCAGGTATCCATTCGGTTCCTGGATTGCCACCACGTCGCGAATCATCGCATCCGTGATCTTCCGAAGATCGGGTTGATCGCCCGATTGCAGGGCGAAACCCACCGCTTCTGTCCACTTGTAGATATCGGAGTCGGAGTATACCGGGCCCTTTTGCGGCTCCGACGATTTTCCCGTGAGCCGTTCGAAGTTCGTCATCCGCCCGTGGGCGACGAGTTCGTCATGCATGCTCGGAATGCTGGCATCGAGATTGGTCGCTCTTCTTTTTGACCAGAACCCATCTTCGATCACGACGGCCTTTACCGGAACGCTCCTTAGCCTGGCATACGGAGACCGGGATAAGTCGATGACACCGGCGTCACTCCAGGAGGCCGCGCCAGTCGCGGCCTGAGGCGTGTCAGCAGAGAGCATGGATAAGAGCGAGCCTGCCTTCGGTTCGGCATGACCGATTGCGGCGGGGACTACAGATGCTGCGGCGGTGGCGAGAAAGCGGCGGCGAGAAAGCTTGCGATTCATCTCTTGCTCCAGTTGAGACATCATGTACGATACGAATCTGCGAGCCCCATTCTAGTGCAGATGAACAGGCTTTGAATGGTCAAATGCGATCACAGTCAATCGCAATGCGCGCGAGGGCCAATGGCAGCGCAAGAGCTTGAAAGCGATTGACACTATGTGACTTACGGAATTAGTTTCATTCCCGTAGGGCTCCGAGACAACAGAGTGCTCATGATCGGCGATCCCCAAACCGAGATCACACAACTACTCCGGCAGTGGCAGCAGGGCGACAGCGAAGCACTGGAAACGCTGATGCCCAGGGTGTACAGCGAGTTGAAACGGCTGGCAGGAAGCTATCTGCGGCGTGAGCGCGCTGATCATACTCTGCAAAGTGCGGCGCTGGTGAACGAAGCCTACCTGCGCCTGGTTGATCAGAACCAGACGCAGTGGCAAAACAAGGCGCACTTCTTCGGGATCGCTGCACAGATGATGCGGCGTATTCTCGCAGATTACGCGCGCAGCCATAATGCGGAAAAGCGCGGCTCGGGCGTGCCCTCGCTGGAGCTTGACGAAGCGCTGGCAGAAGCACAGACACGAAACATCGACATGATGGATCTTGATGAGGCGCTTCGCAAGCTGGAGAAGCTTGACCCTCAACAGGGCAAGATTGTCGAGTTGCGCTTTTTCGGCGGCCTATCGATCGAGGACACAGCCAACGTACTTAACATCTCCCCCGCGACAGTGAAGCGAGATTGGGCTGCTGCACGCGCGTGGCTTTTCAGAGAGGTCGGCGCAAGGCGGGAAGTTTGAACCCTGAACGCTGGAAACAGGTGCGGGAGGTTTTCGGTGCTGCACTGGAACTTGCACCGGAGAAGCGTCCCGGCTTTCTTGACTCCGCTTGCGGGGCAGACGCGGAGTTGCGCAGGGAAGTGGAGTCGCTGCTGCATTCGGACCAGGCAGCGGGGTCCTTTCTTGGTTCGAGCGTAGACAGTTCCCATCGCGAACACGAACGCCCGAACGGCGATGATCAGTGGATCGGCAGACAGATTGGACAGTACAGGATTCTAGAGCGGATCGGGACCGGCGGAATGGGAGTGGTCTATCGTGGCGAGGATGTTCGTCTGGGCCGATCCGCGGCGATCAAGTTTCTCTCAACGGAGATCGACCGAGATTTTCGGGCGCGCGAGCGATTCGAGCGCGAAGCTCGAGCCGCTTCAGCCTTGAACCACCCAAACATCTGCACGGTGTACGGTGTCGACGAGTACGAGGGGCATCCCTATCTCGCCATGGAGATGCTCAGAGGCAGAACCTTGAATGAGTTGATTCAAGGGAAGCCGCTCGAGGTGGATCGACTTCTGGAACTTGCCATCCCGATGGTCTCGGCGCTGGAGGCAGCGCACGCAGAAGGGATTGTGCACCGCGATCTGAAGCCAGCGAACATCTTTGTGACCGACAAGGGGCAAGTGAAGATCCTGGATTTCGGGCTGGCAAAGCAGACCGGGCTGGAGGCCATGAATGTAGATGACACCCAATCACCCGAGACCTCCGGCGGGACCACTGCGGGATTGATTATCGGCACCGTCTCATATATGTCGCCGGAACAGGTGCGAGCCGAGAAACTCGACGCGCGCTCAGACCTGTTTTCGTTTGGCGCGGTGCTCTACGAGATGGCTACGGGTCAGCAGGCGTTTCCGGGCAGAATGCCGGTGCTCGTGCTCGATGCAATCCTCAATCGCGCCCCGGCGCCTGTGACGAAATCGAACCCGCAGATTCCGGATGGCATTGCAGGAATCATTGGCAAGGCCCTGGAGAAGGATCGCAATCAGCGCTATCAGAACGCGAGCGAGCTGATGCATGACCTGCGCGAAGTGCAGAGAGGCGAGACGCCCATCGCGCTTCTGCGAAAGCCCGATGATTCTGTTTCGCGACGCATGCGCCTATGGGCAATTGCGGTGCTGGTGGTCGTGGCGGTTCTTGGTGCGGCCGGAGCTTATTGGTGGAAGCATCGAGGAGGGAATCTGATGTCTTCGAGAGGCGCGGAACAAGGGGTTCCTGCGTTCAGTCGCCCGGCGATCGCCGTCCTCGGTTTTGAGAACCTGACGGGAAAGCCGGAGCACGCATGGCTCTCGACGGCCTTCTCAGAGATGCTTTCAACGGAACTTGCAGCGGGCGGCCGGATGCGGGTTGTCTCCGGCGAGGACGTAGCACGCGTGAGGAAGGATTTAAGCCTCGCGCAGGGGCAGACATATTCGACGCAGACTTTGTCGAAGCTCCGCAATAACCTGGATGTGGACTACATCATCACAGGGTCCTACCTCGATGCCGGAGAGGAGGGCGGAGGCCAGTTGCGCCTAGATGCTCGGCTGCAGGATGCACGCTCGGGCGAGGTGGTGGCCTCGCTGCCCGAGACCGGGACCGAGGCGAAGCTGATCGAACTGCTGGAGCAGACAGGCGCCGATCTTCGCATGAAGCTTGGCATTGGCGGAGTTGCGAGCTCCGAGATCACGAAGGTTGCTGCGACGATTCCGAGGGACGCCGCAGCGGCACGGCTCTATTCGGAGGGGCTGGCAAAGCTGCGCGAGATGGACCCCGGCGGCGCGCGTGACTCTCTGCTCAAGGCAGTTGCGGTCGAGCCGGATCATCCTCTCATCCACGCAGCACTGGCCGAAGCATGGAGTCAGCTTGGATACGACGAGAAATCGAAGTCCGAAGCGCGCACGGCGGCAAGCCTCGCGGGGCAATTGCCGCAAAGCGAACAGCTCTGGGTCGAGGGAAGATTCCGCGAGTCGACACACGATTGGGACAAGGCGATCGAAGTCTACAGGACATTGATCGGCTTCTATCCCGACAACATCGAATATGCTCTCCGGCTGGCTCAGGTCCAGATCGCCGCGGGGCGGCAGGCGGATGCAAAGGCGACCATCGCGACGATGCGAAAACTGCCGCCTCCCGCAAGCACCGATCCCCGCATCGATCTTGCAGAGGCCGGTGCAATGGAGATGTCGGCAGATTTCAAGCGCGAGAGCGAGCTAGCCGGACACGCCTACGAGGAGGCCCGAAACCGCGGCGCGAACCTGCTTGCTGCCAAGGCGCAGTATGCGCAGGCCTGGGCTGCATTGAATATGGGCGACATGGCGAACGCCCTGAAATTCGCGGAGCAAGCCCGCTCTGTCTATGTTGCGGCAGGCGACCGAAACGGCGAATCGAGCCTGCTGCGGACAGTCGGCACCGTGCATCTGATGCAAGGCGAGCTTGCGATTGCGCTGAAATACTATGAGGATTCGTTGCGGCTTGCAAGGCAAGTTGGAAATCGATACAGCGAAGGCGCTGCGCTGAATCAGATTGCCACCGCGCTGGAACGCCAGGGCAAGCACGGAGAGGCGCTGGACGGGTACCAGAAGGCACTGGCCATCATGCACGAAGTTGGCAATCGGTATGCCGAGGCCATCGCCCGCAACAACATTGCCAACATTCTGTGGGCTCGAGGCGATCTGGGTGGCGCACGATCGATGTATGACCAGGCTCTCGCAATCGCTCGGGAGATGAATGATCGCGCGGGTGAGGCCGGAAGCATGGTCAACATCGCTCACATTCTGATTCAACAGGGAGATCTGAACGGCGCGGAGCAGACTCTTCAGAGTGCGATGCAGATGGTTCGTGAGATCGGCGAGCGATCCATTCAGGCCGAAACCGCCAACAGTCTGGGCGAGATCCACCTTGCGGAAGCAAAGCTAACCGATGCCCGCCAGAATTTCAAAGAGGCCATGTCCTTGCGTGAAGCGCTGGGCGACCAGTTGGGAATTGGAGAGACCCGCACCGTGATGGCGGAACTCCTGATCGCGGAAGGGAAAGCGGATCAGGCCGAAAAGATGATCGAGCTTGCCGTGGAGGAGTTTCGCAAGGCAAATTCCCAGGACCAGGAGATTTCATCGGTAGAGGTTCTCTCGAGGGCGTTGATCGAGCTTGGCAAGCAGTCAGACGCGACGACAGCGATCAACAGTGTGAGGAGTCGCGCGCTTCGGGCGGACAACCCGGCCGTGCGACTGAGTTTCCTCGTGGAGGCAGCCCGGGCGGACGGTCTCTCGGGCAGGACTGCAGAAGCAAGAGCCATGCTGGAGAAGATTCGTGCGGAGGCCGAACGGTTTGGATTTGTCGCGATCCAGCTCAGGGCACGTCTTGCCGCAGGGGAGATCGAGCGGAGGAAGGGAAATCCTGCAAAGGGAAATGAGACATTGGCTGCGGTGCAGAAAGACGCGAGTACGCGCGGATTTCTGCTGATTGCCCAGGAAGCCTCTGCACTAATGAACAAGTGATGGCTTCCGAATCGATCTGAAGGTTCCGGGTCAGGAGATGGGCGCCGCGGGCCGGCGCGCAGACCAAATTACAGCCAAGCCAAGAATCATCATGGACGTGTAGAGCGCGGCCAGCGAAAAAGCCCCGAACGACAATCCCAGACGTGGAATCATGGCCATCGCCAGAAGGATTGATGTCAGAGCAAAGGGGACAGCCGACCATCGGGGCAGAATATGGCTGCGCAGGAGAGAGAAAACTGTCGCGGGAGCGCCTGCGAGGATCAGAAGGCCGCCCATTCGCAGCATCACCGCAAACGGCGTCAGATGGTAACAAGTGTTCTCGAGGGAAGGGAGTGCATAAGGAACTGATGAGGTAAGGATCGGGAAGATGCTGAACTCGAGGACGCAGTGAAGCATGTCGCCGAAGAGAATCCCGATAAAGATCGAGAGAAATGTGACCAACCCGATGACGCCCGAAGCAGAGCTTTGCAGAGCATACTGTCCGAACCACCCGAGGAGCACAAGAACACCTCCAGCGAAGAGGAGAAGGTGCAGGGACACTCCCGAGCGTATGTATTGTTGAAGCAGTGCGGGATCGGCTGGTGCGTCGGTCGCGATCAGATGAGAAACGGTTGCCATCAGCCCGCCCATCATTAATGCAAGCCCAGCCAACCAGCGGTGAATGCGCATAGTCATGTCAGCCTCCGGAAACGGGGCCGGGCAGTTCCAGCTTGCGGCCTTCCAGCTTCTAATCCATAACGCGCATTTCGAGCAGGAAGTGGCTCATTTGCCGCCTGCGAGGCGCCTCGCGCCGCGCGAATCAGCGCCGATAGTGGCATGCGGCGGTTCAGAAGGTGACTTCGAATCGCGAGTCAAGGCGACGATTGCCATGACCAGCCAGGCCAAGGCAACGATTTTGGTAAACATGCGGGTCATCGTGCTGCTCCCTTTGCTCAGGCACAGTCAGCCATCACCCATTTACGCGTAAAGGCCGCGCGGAATGGCTCATCCGAATCCCGAGCGCCGGGACGACCGATCGTTTAGCTCAGCAGATGGTGTTCCATCTCCCTGTCCGCAATGTCCTGGGGTTTGCCTTCAAAGAGCGCGTAGAGGCACGGGACGACGATCAGCGTGAGCATCGTCGAGGTCAGCAAACCCCCGATCACGACGATAGCAAGGGGACGCTGAATCTCCGACCCGGGTCCTCTGGCAAAGAGGAAGGGGACAAGGCCAAGAGCCGCTACCGTGGCGGTCATCATCACGGGGCGGAATCGGAGATGCGTGCCGCGCATGATTGCTTCGATCTGCGAAGCTCTTTCATCGCGCAGCTTGCGGATGTACGAAACCAGAACGGCTCCGTTCAGCACCGCAATTCCCCTGAGCGCGATAAAGCCCGCCGAGGCCGGGACGGAGAGGTATTCACGCGAGATGAAGAGGCCGAAGATACCGCTGATCGAGGCCAATGGCAACACCGTAATAATGAGCGCCGCGAATCAGGTACTGCTCGTCGTGCTGCGGAAGTATTCCTCCACCCGGTTTTCGTTGTTGTTGCGAAGGGCCTCGTAGAAATCGTTGATCGATAGCCCGCAGTCTATGCGGCTTTTACGGCACGGCTGAACAGCTCACTGAAAAAGTCCGATAGCTGATGAAAGTTTCCCTCAGCGGCTAAAGCCGCACTCATTCTGCGGCATTTGGGGCACAGCTAAAGCTGTGCCCCTTCAGAACCTGATTTATGCAACCAGTACTCGTCTCATCGTTTCCGCTCTGAGTGTGGGTCCAACCGTTTAATATGCTGCTTTACGCCCGAATTGAAAGCGTTTGAGATGCAGAAGGATCGGAAACTCACAGCCATGTCCATTCGTTCGATGTTCATTCGGCCGCAGGCCCTCCTGTTCGTTGCGCTGCTTGTGACTCTCCGCGCCAATGGCGCCGAGATGCAGATTAAGGTGACCGACAAGAACTACCTCGATACCCAAGGTTTTAGCGTGTTTCTCTACGACAGCACCTACCATCCCGTTTTCGTAGATCAAAAGAACACGGCCATGGAGATGATTCTGCACGGTCAACGCATCGCCACGAATGGAGACGTGCGCCTGATGCCCACGCCGGAGCAATGGGACCTGGTGGCAACTCTCAAAGGGCGTCATGCCGATAAGGAGAACAACCGGCTTACCGCCGAACTGGCCTTCCCGACCTTCGATCTCAGCTACACCCTGGAAGTGGCAGCGGAGCCAGGGGGCGTGAAGGTCAGCATCAATCTCGACAATCCACTGCCGCAGAAACTGGCAGGGCGGGCGGGCTTCAACCTTGAGTTCCTGCCCTCGATCTACATGGGTAAGGCTTACCTGGTGGACGGAACCAAGGCCGGCATCTTCCCGCGAACGCCGAATGATCCCATGATCAAGGTGTTGCCGCTGGCCGACGAACCGAAAAAAGCGTACTACCTGGAGGACTGGGATAAGGCCAAGGGATACACGCAGCCGCTACCGTTCGCCGAGGGCAAGAGCATCACTATGGGGGTCGATGACGCGCTGGCCCGGATCAACGTCAAGTCGGATACGGCCGACCTCATGCTCTTCGACGGGCGCGACCGCGCGCAGAATGGCTGGTTCGTTCTCCGTTCGCTGATTCCGTCTAACAAGACAGCTGGCGCCATCGTCTGGCATATACGGCCGGATGTGATTCCGAACTGGATGCGGCCTCCGATGATCGCGCACAGCCAGGTTGGTTATGCGCCTGGTTTTTCAAAGGTAGCCGTGCTCGAGCTTGATCCGAAGTACGACGGCCCGAAAACGGCCAAAGTGCTGCGCCTGATGGAGGACGGATCGTACAAGCAGGTGTTCGAGGGGCCGATCACGCCGTCAAGACCATGGCTTCGGTATGTCTATTCGAAATTCGACTTCACATCAGTCAAGGACCCCGGCTTCTATGTAATCGAGTACGCAGACCAGCGTACTGCGCCGTTCCCCATCTCCAAGGATGCCTACGCGAACATCTGGCAGGACAGCCTGGACCATCACCTGGCCGAGCAGATGGATCACGTTTCCGTTCGCGAAGGATATCGTATCTGGCACGGTGCATCGCACCTGGATGACGGCCGGATGGCGCCCGTGGTTGGGGAGCAATTTGACGGTTGGAATCAGGCCACAGCGACGGACGGTAAGTGGAAAGGCGGTGATCACATTCCGGGGATGAACGTGGGCGGCTGGTATGACGCCGGGGACTACGACCTTGAGGAGCCCGCGCAGCTGAGCGTTATTCAGAACCTGGCGATGGCCTATCGGGAATTTGATTTGAAGTACGACGAACTAACCGTGGATGAGGGCACCCGCGAGGTGGAGATGCACCGCCCTGACGGCGTGCCGGATGCGGTCGAGCAAGTCAAGCACGGCGCACTGCTGATTTTGGCGCAGTTTCACAATATCGGGCACTCGATCCGCGGCACGCACGAGCCCGATCTGCGGCAATATACGCACCTGGGCGACGCAGCCTCGAAGACTGACGGGAGAATCTACGACCCGAAGCTCGGGCCGAATGAAGTAATGGGAGACTACTCCGGCAAGCCGGACGACCGCTGGATTTTCACCACTACAAACCCGTATTTCCAGTGGAACGCGATCGCAGCGTTGGCCGCCGCGGCCGATGTGCTGAAAGGCTGGGACGACGGGCTTGCGAAAGATTGCCTCGATACCGCGATCAAAGCATGGAACGATGAAAAGGCTCACCCAACGCAGTTTCCGACAGGCGGCTTTGGCGGAGCAGCTCCGGCGGGTGCTCCGGGCGGTGGAGTACTGGCTGCGTCGCAGGGTGTGGTGTCTGGCACGCAAAGTGGTCGCAGCGGACAGAGCAGTTCGGGCGCTCCCCTAAGTTCTGGCGCGACGAGCGCACCAGCGGCTCCGCCGGCCGGCTTCGGCCGCGGTGCATTCAGCGTCGGACAGGACTGGGCCGCGGCACTGGAATTGACGATTGCCACGAGTGGCGCCGAGCCCTACAGGTCCCGCCTGAAGGAGTTGTTTCCTCAGATGATCACACCGCAGCAGATGGGGTTCCGGGGCTGGACGGCAGTCCGAGCCTTGCCTTATCTGGACGCGAGCGCGAAAGATCAGATGCGGGAAGCGATGAAGACATACATGGCGGATCTCGACAAGCAGTTGGACGCCACCCCGTTCGGCGTGCCCCCGAGCCTGGGCACCTGGGGCGGATCGGGCGCCGTGGTTGACATGGCCATCCGGATGTACTTTCTGCACAAGGCGTTTCCGGATCTGGTGGGCCCCGAATATACGCTTCGCGCCGTCAATTACGTTCTGGGCACTCATCCGGTATCGAGCACTTCGTATGTGGCGGGAGTTGGTACGGTCTCGAAGACGAAGACGTATAGCAACAACCGCGCCGACAATTCTTATATTCCGGGCGCCGTGATTCCGGGATACGTCATCATTAAGCCGGACTTTCCGGAGTGCATCGACGATTTCGGATTTCTGTGGTTTGAGGATGAAGCCGTCGTGGCCGGGTCGGCAAACTGGGTCGTGGCGGGCAACGCTGCCGACGCGCTCGTCAGGTGATCGGAGAGCCGTTTCTCAAAGCGCGGTATGCGCCGGCCTTGATATACTTTTTCAGGTTCGCCCAGGTGTTGTTTGCGCGATGTGCGGACTTTCACTCGAGCGTGCTTCGAGCATGCAAAACCGCAGGTGCTTGCCTGCAAAGGGCGGGAGTAGTTCAGTGGTAGAACGTCAGCTTCCCAAGCTGAATGTCGCCGGTTCGATCCCGGTCTCCCGCTCCAACTGAAGAGAGGCCTTTCCGCGAGCCGTCAACTGAGG
>Ga0335069_10003492_pt1 | contig 23713 bp, 26 predicted proteins | sample Lox_Sample_11_FD_206714 | JGI IMG/M metagenome (GOLD analysis project Ga0335069, IMG submission 206714) | Soil microbial communities from Loxahatchee National Wildlife Refuge, Florida, United States - Lox_Sample_1.1 | ecosystem: Environmental > Terrestrial > Soil > Wetlands | place: USA... | reverse complement strand
CGTTCACTCGGTCAGCGGGTCGCAGGGAAGGCGCGGCACCATGGGGAAGTGCGCATAGAAGGTGTCGATCCCGTCCATGAAGAGCACGAGGTGCTCGGCCATGTTCTTCGCGACGTTGAGCGCGTCGTTCACCTCGCGCCGGTTGAGCGGCGGCACGCTCTTGCACATGAGCATGAACGCGTCGGCGTGACCGAGCTTCTGGTCGGCCTTGGTGTGCGCGATGAAGGAGTCGATGAGCTTGTCCGTGTACGGGTAGTGCTGGCGCATCGCTCCGTAGAACGTGTCGACCGCGTCGCCGGCCCCGCCGCTGCTGTTCTCGGTCATCTGGAGCAGCTCGTTGCCCGAGTAGTACGCGAAGGAGCTTCGCTGCGCCGACTCGCTCAAATAGTTGACCAGGGCGCGCGTCGACGGCAGCGGCTGCGAGCGAAGGACGACGTCGTCCGGGAACAGGCTGCGCAGGCCCTTCCGGTAGATGTCGCCGTGCGTGTACTCCTCGATGAAGTGGCGCGCGAGGTGAGGCATCATCTCGGGCGTCGAGTTGGCGGCTGCGATGCCCATGTGCTCGAAGGCGGCCTCGATGTAGTGGTACTTCTCGAACGCGAACCCGAGCACCTGCGAGCGGGTCGCCGTCCCGTTCATGATCCTGTCCCAGAACGGGTGGCGGTAGACGTCCTCGAGCCAGTGCTCGCAGTACTCGTGGTGGAGCGCGTGGAACTCGAGGCCCGTCATCAGCGCTGCATCGTCGCGCCCCTGGAGGAAGGCCACGACGCCGGCCTTCTCCAGCTGCTCGAAGAGGGACCGCAGGCGCGCCGGCGGCGTCGAAGCCTGCTTCGCGATAGCCTCGATCTGGTTCTTCCCGTCCAGATGCAGCTGGATGGTGGTGAACAGCGTCGCGGCCGCGCCCTCGAGCGTGACCTCGTCGCGCATGTGGCGGAGCACCACGTGGCCGTTGTCGCGTGCGACGGTCACGGTGCGTCGGAGAAGCGGCAGGTCGGTGTGCATCGTCATTGGCATCCCCCTTCTCAATCGACTCGCACGTCGAACGGGCTCCTGGGAACGGCGTTCGACTCGACTTGGTAATACTTCTCGATGTTGTCGGTCCACATCCAGATGTGTTCGACGAGCTCGTGTCCATAGTCGAGCACGCGCGAGGCGCGCTCGCGGGTCATCTGCGGAACGTGCTTGAGGATGTCCTGGAAGAGATCCGAGTGCTGGTACTGCACGTCGAGATCCAGGTGCGCGTAGATGGGCGCGATGGCCTCCTTAGGCACTCCGTAGAGCTCGCCTGCCTTCTGGTAGTACGGATTGTACTGACCACGATCCGTCGTCGTGCCCTCGAGCACCGCCGAGCAGATCGAGTACGCGAGGATGTCCTCTCGCGCGGCCTGTCGCATGAAGTTCGAGAGTGCGAGGGTCATCGGCAGCGGGACCGACTCGGCGATCTGCGGCTCAGTGAAGCCGAGCGCCTTCAGCGACTTCATGAAGTAGTGGTAGTGGTTCCACTCCTCCGCGTAGTGCTTCGCACGAAGCTGCTTGATCGGCTTCTCGTGCGCGCACGCGCACGACAGCGGCATGTGGCGATTTGCGTTCTTGGTGTAGTGATAGAGTTCGATGAGCCAGCCCGTGAAGAGGCGCTTCGACCCCTTGCCGCTCATCATGCGCTCCCAGAAGGGATGCGAGAATGCCTCGGAGAGCCAGCTGCCGAGGATCGACGAGAACCGCGCGTGGAACTCGAGGCCCGTCATCGTCTGCGGACCGCTGCTCGTCTCGAGCAACAGCCCCGAGTGCGCGAGCGCCTCGATGAATTTCGGCACCTTCGCTTCGTCCATCCCGAGATCGCGTGAGAGGTCGGCCATCCCGCGCACGCTCGGCAGCCACTCGGCGACCTTCTGGTACCAGCCGTACTCCTGCTTCCCGAGCTCGACGATCCGGTCGCTGAGCCGAAGCTCCACCCCTCCGTCGGTCGGTTTGATCTCGTAAATGCGCTTGGAGCGATAGCGTTCCTGGATCGGCGCCATGACAGGTCACTTTAGTTTTCGGCAAGCAACGCGTCAACGCCCGGGGTGGGCCTCACGGCTACAGAAAGCGAACCGCACGTGACGGATGCGCGAAGCCCCGCAGCCGTCCTCTTCGATGGGTCGTACTACGGGACGCTTGCCGCGGTCCGGTCGCTCGGAGCCGCCGGGGTGCCCGTCATCGTCGCGGACTGTCGCCGGCGGGCAACTGCATTTTTTTCGCGTCATACCGCCCGCCGCCTTTGGTGCCCCCCCACCGACGATGGGGAGCGGCTTCTCGAGTGGTTGGCGACGCTTCCCCGACGCGATGGGACGGGACCCTACGTCGTCTACCCGACGAGCGACGAAATCGCAGTGCTCCTCGCCAGCCACCGAGCTGCGCTGTCCGACGACTTCGTTTTGTATCAACCGGATCTCCCCACCACCTGGCGCGTCCTCGACAAGAAGAACCTGCTGGAGGAGGCGCGCGCGGCAGGCCTCGAGGTACCGGACACATGGTTTCCGCGAGACGCCAGCGACGTCCGCCGCGCCGCGCGCGAGGCGGACGGGCCTCTCATGATCAAGCCGCGCACGCAGGTGATGCTCTTGCACCATTGCAAGGGGACGCTCGTCAGCGACGGCGCGGACATCGTGGCCGAGTACGATCGGTTTCGCCGCGAGAACTCCTACGCGTCCTGGATGGCGCGGACGTTCCCCGAGCTCACGCAGCCGCTCCTCCAGCGCTACCACGGCGATGCCTCGCAGCAGGTCTACTCGATCGCGGGCTTCCGGGACGTGACCGGACGCCACCTCGCGATGAGCGGCTCGGTGAAGGTCCTGCAGCGACCGCGTGGGATGGGAGTCGGCCTCTGCTTCGAGAGCGCGGCAATCGCGCCCGACCTCGCGCGTCTGAGCGCCAAGCTGCTCGAGCGTCTGGGATACTTCGGCGTCTTCGAGCTCGAGTTCCTCCGCGACGGCGAACGATCGCTGCTCATCGACATGAACCCGCGCTTCTACAACCAGCTCGCGCTCGACATCGCGCGCGGCCTGGACCTGCCCCGGATCGCCTACGCGGCTGCCCTGGGCGACGAGGCCGCCGTCGAGCGTCTCGTCGCCGCGCACCACGGCGGCGACGGCCCGATGGTCTTCTGCAACCGGATCGGCCTGAACATGTTGCTTGGAGCCAAGCGCCTCTTCGGGCGCATCTCTCGCGAGGATGCGAGCCGCTGGCGGCAGTGGGCGCGCGATCCCACGAAGACCATCATCGACTCCGTGGACATCGCCGGCGATCGTGTACCGACCCTGGCCGAGGCGGCGAGCCAGGTCTACGAATGCCTCAGGCACCCGCGCGGGTTCCTGAAGAACGTCGTCTTCGATCGGTGATGGGTTCGCCAATGGGCATGAGCACCGACGTCGAGGTCGCTATCGTGGGCGCCGGACCATACGGCCTCTCGGTCGCCGCGCACCTGCGGGCTCGAGGCGTCGGGTTTCGCATCTTCGGGCGGCCCATGAGCTTTTGGCTGCAGATGCCGGAGTCCATCAACCTCAAGTCGTTCGCGTTCGCCACCAACGTGTACGTGCCTCAGCGGGGCTTCACCTTCCCGGAGTACTGCCGCGCGCGGGGGCTGGAGGACGAGGAACCGTGCTCGATGGCCTCCTTTGCCGAGTACGGTCTCTGGGTCCAGCGCACGCTGGTGCCGGAGGCGGAGCCGGTGAACGTGTCGGCGCTCGAGGCCCTGGGGAACGCGTTCGATCTGACGCTCGAGGGTGGCGAGCGCGTCCGCGCCCGTCGGGTCGTCGTGGCCGTCGGCCTCGGCCACTTTCCTTACGTGCCTCGCGCGGTCGCTAACCTTCCCCCCGAGCTCGGGAGTCACAGCTCGGAGCACTCGGAGTTCTCGCGGTTCGCCGGAAAGGAGGTCGCCGTCATCGGCGCCGGCGCATCCGCGGTCGAGGCGGCATCGATGGTGCTCGAAGCCGGCGGCAAGCCCCTGCTCTTGGTGAGAGGCGGCGAGCTCGTGTTCCACACCCGCATGGGCCTCGACCGGCCGCTGCTCGAGCGTCTGCGCAACCCCAACTCGGTGCTCGGCCCGGGACGCAAGTCCTGGGTCCTCCAGAACTTCCCGATGCTCCTGCACTACGTGCCCGAGGCGCGCCGCGTCCGATTCACGCGAGGCTATCTCGGTCCCGCGGGCCCCTGGTGGCTGAGGGATCGCTTCTACGGCAAAGTGACCTACCGCCTGAACTCCGAGGTCACGCGCGCGGAGGTCCACGGCGACAAGGTCTCGCTCACCGTACGCGAGCTAGGCGAGCCGGAGCGGAGCATCCAGGTCGACCACGTCATCTCGGGGACGGGGTTCGAGCCGGATGTGGACAGGTTGCCCTTCGTGGGCCCCGCGCTCCGGGCGCGAATCCGGCGGACCGAGCGCGCCCCGGCGCTGTCGAGCGCCTTCGAGTCGTCGGTCGACGGGCTCTATTTCGTCGGCATGGTGGCCTGCTTCAGCTTCGGCCCGCTGTTCCGCTTCGTGGCGGGGGCTCGCTACGCGTCGCCGACGGTGGCCCGCGACATCGCCCGGCGCCGGCGCTTCACATGAGCCGCAGGCGGCGCACGCTCGGTCGGCTGGAATTCGGCCCGTCGAGCAGTGCGAGCACGTACTTGATGAGCTTCTCCGGCGGGAAGGGCTTCTTCAGGAAGGCGTTGGCGCCGGCTTCTTCGGCGTGCGCCATGTCCTCGGGGAAGGCGCGATCGCTCGTCACGACGATCGGCACGTAGATGAGCTCCGGCTGCTTGCGGATGTGCTCGCAGAGGTCGTAGCCGGACTCGCGCGGAAGGGCGAGATCGACGCAAACGAGGCTGGGCCGCATGCCCTTCAGGATTCCGACCGCGGTCTCGTAGTCGATGGCGGTGCGGACGGTGAACTTCGCCGCCTCGAGGCCCTTGGCCATCGCGCGCTGCAGGACGGGATCGTCCTCCACCACCAAAATGGTCCTGGGTACGCCAACCATGGCGTCTTCCCCCTTATCAGCTCGCGCCGCGACCCGAAAGGACGACCGGCACGGTCTTCAGGATGAGCTCGAGATCCTGGCCCAAGCTCCAGTGATCGATGTACCGCATGTCGAGGAGCATCCACTCTTCGAACGAGATCTGGTTCCTGCCGCTGACCTGCCACACGCAGGTGAGGCCCGGACGCACCGAGAGCCGCCGGCGCTGCCACGCCTCGTACTTCTCGACCTCGCTCGGGATGGGGGGCCGCGGCCCGACGAGCGCCATGTCGCCACGGAGCACGTTCACGAGCTGCGGCAGCTCGTCGATGCTGTACTTGCGGATGAAGCGGCCGACCGCGGTGATGCGCGGGTCCTTGACCATCTTGAAGACCGGGCCGTTCATCTCGTTCTTCGCGAGGAGCTTGTCCTTGAGGGCCTCGGCGTTCACCACCATCGAGCGGAACTTCAGCATGTGGAACAGGCGGCCGTGCTGGCCGACGCGCACTTGCTTGAAGAGCAAGGGTCCGCGAGAGGTGAGCTTGATTGCGATGGCCGTTCCCAGGAGCAGCGGCGAGAGCAGCGCCAGCGCCGTGAAGGAGGCGGCGATGTCGATCACGCGCTTGATCGCACGCTGGATCGGCTTGTTGCGCACGCTCAGGTAGTGGACGTACCCATCGGGAATCGCTTCCTCGTGAGCGGGCTTGGCACGCGCGAAGCGGTAGCCGCAAGCGGGGATCGCGAAGGGGATGCCGAACTTCTCGCAGCTGCGGATGGCGGCCTGCACTTCGTCGCGGTGCTGCGGAGCGTTGCTCGCGAAGTAGACCTCGTTGACGACACGCTCTCGCAGAACGCGCTCCAGATCCTTGATGCTCCCGAGCACCGGCGCCTGCAGGCGCGAGCCGCCCTGCTCGTCTTCGAAGCGCAGGTGTCCGACGACCTCCTGACGCTTGCCGGCATCGCGGAGCTCGCGATGGGTGAGGCGACCGAGCGAGCCGACGCCGACGACGAGGAACTGCTCGACCGGGCGCTGCTTCCAGAGACGCACGCCAGTGCCGCGGAGGCGCACCCACAGAACCCCCGGGAGCATGATCGCCACGAAGCGCGTCATCTCGGTCGTCATCGCGTAGTGCGATACGAGGGGACGAAGCAGCCAGAGCGGGATCGCGACGGTGGCGAGAAGAACGAGTGTCAGGGCGATGTCGCCCAGGAAGCCGCGACCGTTCGTCACGTCATAGTGACGCAGGACGCGGCTGGCGATCGCCCAGACGATGGCGGCCGTGGCCGACATCGCAAGAGCCACCTTCCAGTGCACCTCGCCGCTACCGCTCGATGCCACGAACGAGGCGGCCACGAGAATGAGGACGTCGACGACAAAAGTGACCCTTTGGATTCCGCTGGGGGTCAGCTTGGGGAGACGGGTCTGCATGTTGGGGAGTGTTCCGTCCGGCCTAGCGACTCGAAGGAGGAAAGGGGGCGAGGGGTAGCATTAGTTAGTCACGCAACGAGCTCTTCGCAAGGATGTTCATTTCGATTTTCACACTGTTTTTGCCGTCTTGTAGATGTTCAGCCCGGGGAGATGTGACGCTCGTGGGCTTTCGAACACTTAGATCCGAGGCCTCGATGATCCGGGATCTCGGCGATCCAGGACCGCCGCGCAGTGGATGTTGGATCGCCTTCGGGCGCGGCGCTGTCCCCTCTTTGGATGACGGTCTCGAACTGTCCGCGGAGTCAGCTTTCGGCTGATCCGCGAATCGCCCGATGCCGTGGTGTTTGCGTCGGTGCCAGAGGCGCGTCAAGCGCGCCGGAGGGGCGACAGCGCGGATGGTCAGCGGGGCGACGGACTCCGCGGATGGCAGCGCGCGAAGAGATCGTCGACGTCGGCTCGCCACATCGGCTCGCGTCTTGACATGTCGAGACGAGCTATCTACAGATATATCTATACTACGGGAGGTCGTCAGCGATGCATGGCCCGTGGGAGCATGATTGGTACATGAGCCATCGTTGGGGCCGCCCACCCTGGCAGCACCGCCCTCCGTTCGCACGCGGCGATGCGTGGTCCGAGATGTGGGCCGAGTGGTGGAGGGGGCCGGCGCCACGCGTGGACCGCGGCCTCGTTCGCTACCTCGTCCTCGATGCCGTCGCGCAGCAGCCGCGCCACGGTTACGAGATCATCCAGGTCATCGGCGAGCGAAGCGGCGGCGCGTACAAGCCGAGCCCGGGCGTCGTTTATCCGACCCTCCAGATGCTCGAGGAGCTCGGTCACGCCCGCACCGTGACGAAGGACGATCGCAAGGTCTACGCGATCACCGACAAGGGGCGGCACGACCTCGAGGGGCACGCCGTGGAAGTCGCGGACTTCTACGAGGGCAACACGGAGGCTCGCTGGGAGGATCACGCGGACGACGTCGCGAACCTGATGAAGCGCGTCGGTCACATCATGCGCCTCTTCAAGCACACCATGCGGCGCGGGACCGTCCGCGCGTCGACGAGCCGCAAGATGTACGCGATCCTCGACGAGGCGCTCAAGAAGCTCGAGGAGCTTCTGCGAGACGACCTTTGATCCGCTGCGCCGTCTGCGGGCGCACGCACGAGCGGGACGCGTGGGTCGCGCTCCCGATCGTGGAGCTCTTGTCCGCCTCGGGCGTTCGTGCGCATCTGTCGGTGCCGGCCGATTGGTCCGTGGAGGTGCGCCGGTGCAGCTGCGGGGCCGAGCTCGCGCGAAGAGCCCAGAGTCTCTGACTGCTGCGTTGATTCCCCCGCTCGAGCGCGGCGATGCGAGCGAGCGCTCGCACTGGTCCTCCGGTTGCAACGACCCTTGCGCAAGCCACCCGAGGAGAAGCGCATGCGCACGTCGCTCGTCATCGTCCTGGTCCCGCTCGCGACCGCCGCGACACTCCTGCTGCTGCCACGGAACGCGCGCGCGGCCGACCAGCCCAGCACCATCAACGCGCCACCGCGTCCTCCGGCCCCTGAGCCTGCGAACGCGGCCGAGAGGCCGCCGCCCTACCGGCAGGGTCTCCAGGCCGAAGCGGGCCTCGGCACGGGCTTCAGCTCGACCTACGGCCTCGGGATCGAGGGCGCCGTCGAGTACACCTGGTCTCAGGGGATCATCGCGGGTGGCGGGGTGCAGTACTTCCAGGGCCAGACGGTGAACGACCAGTCGTCGCACGCGATGTTCATCGGCGGCACGGTCGGTTACCGGATCTTCCCGAGCCCGAAGGTGGAGGTTCGGCCCTACGCCTTCGTCGGCCCGGCGTTCATCACGACGGTGTCTGCCACGTCGAATCCCAGCCAGCCGAACGTCGTCAGCAAGACCGACCTCGCCGTGCAGCCGGGTGTCATCGCGCAGTACCACTTCGGCCGCGCCTTCGTCGGCGGCGACGCGCATTACATGCTGACGCCCTCACCCAACACACTGGCGATCATGGCCAACGCCGGCCTCGCGTTCTGATCCGCCGCCCGCGCTTTCGTCACTCCCGTCGCCACGGCGATACGAAACATGTTTCGCCCGCAGGCGCAAAGGCTCTTGCCACTGGACGAATCCGTCCAGGGCGATTCCGGCGTCGATTCCTGCACTTCGGTGAGCCGCCGCCGCGGGCGTGCGCGACTTCGTGCGGAAGGAGTCGCCCATGGATCGCCCGTTTCGCCCGGCACGCGCCTTGATGAGCCGCGGGGGCATGATTCGCTCGCTCGTCCTCCCGTGCATGATCTTGCTCGCTGGCTGCGGCTCGGGGGCGTCGTCTTCCGACGTGGCTTCGGATGCCGGAACGCCGTCCGACGACGGGGGCCCCGGTGGGCAGGACGGGTCGCCGACGACCGGCGACGCTGGCGAGGAGGAGGCTTCGTCGCCCGGGGATTCGGCCGCGCCGCACGATTCGGGCAACGGCCACGACGCCGCTCGCGACGGCGCGGGCGTCACCGACGCCGCGGACGGAAGCGCCCCCGCTGCGATCGACTACGCCCCCTACTTCCCGACGTGGACGTGGGGCGCAGGCAGCGGCTACGCGTACACGAGCCTCGTGGATCTTCAGCAGAAGGCGAAGCTGAACGAGGTCACCATCGCCTTCGTGCTCTCGGGCGGAGGATGCAGCGCCGACCAGGGCATCGAGCAGAACCTCTCCGACGTGCAGGCGTTCGTGGCGGCCGGTGGCCACGTGAAGGCATCTTTCGGCGGCGCCGACGGGACCTACGTCGAGAGCGGGTGCAGCGACGCCAGCTCGTTGGCCTCCGCGATCGAGGCCTTCGTCGACGCCACGGGGATCACCGACCTGGACTTCGACATCGAGCAGGATCCGGTGCTCACCGACTCGGTGAACGCCATGCGCGGCCAGGCCCTGGCTCTCGTCCAGGCATCGCGTCACGTGCAGGTCGCCTTCACGCTCGCGGCCAATCCACACACCAGCGGCTCACTCGGAGGCCTGACGACGCAAGGGCTCTCCGTGGTCACCCACGCGGTCTCCGGGGGGGTCGTCATCTCCCACGTGAACCTCATGACCATGGACTACGGAGACAGCTACGGAGGTCAGCCGCTCGCACCGGTCGCGATCGGATCCCTGACTGATGCGGCGACCCAGCTCGTGTCGGCGATCCCGGGCCTCACCCAGGCTCAGGCCTGGCGGATGCTCGGCGTGATTCCGATGATCGGCAAGAACGACGACGCCGAGGTGTTCTCCATCGACGACGCCAAGGCCGTGGCGGCATTCGCCGTGCAGAACCGCCTGGGCCTGGTCTCCTTCTGGTCCATCGACCGCGACCAGGTGTGCCCGAATGGTGCGGACTACAACAGCTGCAGTACGGTCGACCCGACGAACTTCGCCTTCGACCAGGTGTTCCAGACGGTGACTCAGTAGCGGCGCTCGGCGTGGGCCTTGCTTCGGCCCTGATGATGTCGCGCGCGTTCGAGGAGCACACCGGTGAAGTGAGGCTTCGGTTGCAAGCCGACTCGCTACCCCGGCTCTTCGAGGAGGCTGCTCTCGCCGTCGCGGAGCTGATGTGCTCCGAGCGTTCAGCGCCGGTAGGAGGAGCACTGCCCGTCAGGGTGGGAGCGCGCGACCGCGAGGCGCTCCTCGCGGCGTGGGTCGACGAGCTCGTCTTCCTCTCCGAGACACGCAAGCGCGTGTGGAGCGAGGCTCGCGTCGAGCACCTCACCGACACCGAGCTCGTGGCGACGGTGCGGGGGTTCGAGCCGTCGGCCCTGCGCACGCAGATCAAGGCGGCGACGCTGCACGACCTCAGCATCGCGGAGACGGCAACCGGCTCTTTCGAGGCGACTCTGGTTCTGGACGTCTGAAGGAGGCCGGCCTTGGAGTTCCCGCTGAAGAGGGTCGACGACGTCATCTGGGAGCTCCCGCGCTCGCACCGTGGCGACATGCGGGTGCCGGTGAGGGTGCTCGCCGACGAGTTGCTGCTCGCCCAGGTGCAGCGCGATCGCAGTCTCGCGCAGCTGGTGAACGTCGCGACGCTGCCAGGCCTCGTGCGCTTCGCCATGGGCATGCCCGACTTGCACGAGGGGTATGGGTTCCCGGTCGGCGGCGTCGCCGCGACGCTCTTGCCCGACGGCGTCGTGTCCCCTGGCGGCATCGGCTTCGACATCAACTGCGGCGTCCGTCTGCTCGCAGCGGACGTGCCGCGCACCGGGGTCGACTCGATCGAGCGTCTCGTTCACGAGTTGAGCCGCTCGATCCCCACGGGTTACGGTCGCCACGGTCGGCTCGAGCTCTCGGGCGACGAGATGGACCGCGTTCTGAACGAGGGTTGCTCTTGGATCGTGCGAGCGCGGGGTCTGGGACGCGAGGAGGACCTGGATCACATCGAGTCACGTGGGTCGCTGCCCGACGCGAACGCCATAGCCGTGTCGGAGCGAGCGAAGCAGCGCGGTCACGATCAGCTCGGGACTCTGGGGGGTGGCAATCACTTCCTGGAGGTGCAGGTGATCGACGAGGTGTTCGACGCTGCGGCCGCCCAGGCGCTCGGCCTGCGGCGGGGAGACCTCACGGTCTTGCTGCACACGGGCTCACGTGGGCTCGGACACCAGGTCTGCACCGACCACGTTCGCATCATGGACGCCGTGCACACCCGGTACGGGATACGTTTGCCCGATCGGCAGCTCGCGTGCGCGCCGCTCTCGTCTCGCGAGGGGCGCGACTATTTCGGAGCGATGTGTGCGGCTGCGAACTTCGCGTGGGCGAATCGCCAGGCCCTCACGCACACCGTGAGGTCCGTCTTCACACGCATCCTGGGCCGCGGCACGGAGCTCCGCGTGGTGTATGACGTCGCCCACAACATCGCGAAGATCGAGACGGTCGCCGGTCAGAGAGTGTGCGTCCACCGGAAGGGCGCCACGCGCGCGTTCGGGCCGGGCAGCAGCGATCTCCCGAGCGCGTATCGCGAGGTGGGACAGCCGGTGTTCGTCCCGGGAAGCATGGGCACGGCCTCGTTCGTCATGGTGGGGCTCGACGCCTCGTCGGACGTGTCGTTCGGCAGCGCGTGTCACGGAGCAGGGCGAGCACTCAGCCGCTCCGCCGCGAAGCACAGGGTGACGGGAGCCGCGCTGCGACGCGAGCTCGAGGCCGCCGGCATCGTCGTCCGGTGCGCGTCCAACGAGGAGCTCGCCGAGGAGGCGCCCGTTGCATACAAGGACGTCGAGCGCGTCGTGGACGTGGTGGCGCGCGGGGGCGTCGCCAAGAAGGTCGTCCGGCTCAAGCCGATAGGAGTCCTCAAGGGTTGAGCCGCCCTGTGCTAGAGCCCCACTCCGGGTAGGTTCGTGAAGACGATTCCCGCCCCCTGGCTCTTGTAGGTGCGATTGAGATGGATGAGCACGGGCGTCAGCGACTCCAGCGCGATGGCGTTCACGAGCGGCCCCGCGTCGAGCGCGCGCAGCCCGAGATCCCGAACGAGCTGGAGCGTGGTCGACTTGGCGCGCGTGTCGTCGGCTGCGACCAGGACGTCACACTCTATCGGGTGCGAGGGATCCGCCAGGTGCGTGGAGCTCACGTGGTGAAGGGCCGCGGCGACGGGCGTCGCAGGTCCCACGATGGCCTGGGCCTCGAGAGCGGCTGCTTGCCCGGCCGGGAGATGCACGCGGCTCACCTTCGGGGGCACGAGCGGCACGGTCATGTCGATCAAGACCTTGCCGGCCGTAGCATCGACAATCGGGCGAAGGGTCTCGGCGTGCGCCGCGTAGGGCACCGACAGCACGACGACGTCGGCTACGGTCGCCGCCCAGACGTTGTCGCCGCCCTCGACGGCAGTGGACGGTGCGCCTCCGCCGATCTCGGCGACGTGCGCGCGTGCTCTCGTCGGATCGCGGGAGCCGACGGCAATCGTGTGCCCTGCCCGCATCCACCGCTTCGCCAGCCCGGTGCCCTGCTTGCCCGTTCCGCCGACGATTCCAATCCGCATCTCGCGCCTCCGAGGCCACGGGTAGCATGATCGCGTGCGGCGCTCGCCTCGAAGTCGTCGCCGTGCCCGGCGTCCCTCTCGTCGGCGCGGGCGCCGACGTGCCCGCGCTGGTCGTGCGCGCCATCCGTGACGCCGGTATCGCCCTGGTGGATGGCGACGTCCTCGTCGTCACCTCCAAGCTCCTCTCGCGCGCGGAGGGGCGCTTCGTCGACGTGACGAGCGTGGATCCTTCCGCGCGCGCCGTCGACGTGGCGCGGACAGTGGGCAAGGATCCGCGGCTCGTCGAGCTCGTCTTGCGCGAGTCGATCGCGATCTCCCGGCAGGCGCCGGGTGTGCTCATCGTGCGGCACAGGCTCGGATTCGTCGTCGCGAACGCGGGTATCGACGCGAGCAACGCCGTGCCGCCCGATGCACCAGCCGGGAGCGGTCCGTGGGCGCTGCTCCTCCCGAATGCCCCCGATGCATCGGCCGCCGCGATCCGTGCTCGCGTGGAGGCAGTAGTCCCGGCAGGTGCGCGCGTGGGCGTGGTGATCACGGATTCTTTCGGAAGACCCTTCCGCATGGGGACGGTGGGCGTTGCGATCGGCGTGTCGGGTCTCCCGCCGCTGTGGGACAAGCGGGGCGAGCTGGACCTCTTCGGGCGCACGCTTGAGCAGACGATCACCGCCCTCGCCGATCAGGTCGCGGCGGTGGCCGACCTCGTCGCCGGTCAGGCCGCCGAGGGTCGACCGCTCGTGCTCGTGCGCGGTCTCCGCTTCGATGTGGTGGCGCTGCCCGCCAGTACGCTGCTGCGCAAACCGGAGGAGGACCTCTACGCATGAGGGTCGTCGCCCTTTCCGGTGGGGTAGGGGGTGCGCGCCTTCTCGACGGCCTCGCTCGCGCGCTGCCTGCCGGCGCGCTCACGGCGATCGTCAACACCGGTGACGACTTCGTGCACCTGGGCCTCAACGTCTCGCCCGACGTGGACACGGTGATGTACACGCTCGCTGGCCTCGCGCACGAAGAGCGGGGGTGGGGACTCGCGGAAGAGTCGTTCGCGGGGCTCTCGATGGTCAAACGCTACGGGGGCCCCGACTGGTTCGGCCTCGGCGACCGCGATCTCGCGACACATCTGCTCCGCACGGAGGCGCTGCGCGCGGGCGAGTCGCTGTCGACCGTGACCGCGCGTCTGTGTGCGGCGCTCGGTGTGACCCAGCTGGTCCTGCCGATGAGCGACGGGCCGGTGAGCACGCTGATCGAGACGGAGAAGGACGGCACGTTGCCATTCCAGCAGTGGTTCGTTCGACGGCGTGCCGAGCCGCGCGTGCGCGGGGTCCGATTCGACGGCGAGCTCGTGCCGGCGCCCGGGGTGATCGAGGCCGTCGACGCGTGCGACCTCGTCGTCGTGGGCCCTTCGAATCCGTTCGTCTCGGTGGACCCAATTCTCTCCTTGCGCGGCGTTCGCGAGGCGATCGAGCGGCGGCCCGTGGTCGCGCTCAGTCCCATCGTCGGCGGTAGCGCGGTCAAGGGACCCCTGGCGACGATGATCGTCGATCTGGCCGGTGAGCCTCCGTCGGCCGGCGCGGTGGTCCGCCACTATCGCGGCCTGCTGCGCGCCGCCGTCGTCGAGCACGGGGACGAGGCGACCGTGTCCTCCATCCCCGTCCTCGGCACCTCGACGGTCATGCGCTCGCGCGAAGATCGGTTGCGGCTCGCACGCGAGATCCTGGCTTTCGCCGAGCGGGTCGCGCGATGAGTGGGCGCACCTGGGCCGTCGTTCCGGCCAAGTCGCTCGTGCGCGGCAAGTCGCGCCTGAGCCCTGCTCTGGATCACGCGGCCCGCGCGCGATTCGCGCGCTCGCTGCTCGAGCACGTGCTCGACGTGCTGCGTGCCTCCGGGCTCGAGGGCATCCTCGTCGCCACCGACGGAGAAGACGTCAGCGACCTCGCGATCTCGCGTGGCGCGGCCGTCCTCTTGGACCAAGGGGCAGACTCGCTCGCGGCAGTCGTCGACCGTGCGCTCGTCGAGGTCCAGCGACGTGGGGCGTCCGCTGCCCTCGTGCTCATGGCCGACCTCCCGCGCATCGAGTCGCGCGACGTCCTCGAGGTCGTGGCCGCGTTGGACGGGCACGACGTCGTGCTTGTCCGCGATCACCTCGGCCACCACACGAACGCCCTGGCGATGGCGCCTCCCACGGCGATGGGCACGCGCTTCGGCCGCGCCGACAGCTTCGAGGCTCACGTCACTGCCGCGCGTGATGCCGGCCTCCGCGTGGCCGTGATCGACAACGATCAGGTCGCGTTCGACGTCGACCTGCCCGCCGATCACCGGCGCATCACGACATAGCGACGGGCAGTCGGAACCGGAAGCGTTCGTCGCGCGTCAGGGCTGCGTAGCTGCCGAAGGTCGCGTCGGCGTCGTCCACGGCATCGAGCGGGTGCGCTTCGTCCGAGGTCGCGTCCGAGCCCAGCTCGCGAATTACGCCGTAGCGCGTGTTCCGCTCGAAGGGGAGGCGACCGGCGTCGCGGATTGCGCGCCGGAGCATCGCGGGCGTCTGCAGCTGGCCGTGCGAGGCGCCTGCGGAGGTCGAGATGCTCTCGTTGATGAGCGTGCCGCCGAAGTCGTTGGCGCCGCAACCGAGCAACCACTGCGCCTGACGCATGCCGTCCTTCACCCACGACACCTGGAGATTGCGGATCGTGCTCCCGAGCACGAGCCGCGCGATGGCGTAGAGGCGAACCACGTCGTCTCCAGTGGGCCCGGGCCGCAGATCCGGCAGCTGGTGGCGCAGCGTCATCGGCGCTTCCTCGTGGACGAAGGAGAGCGGCACGAACTCGGTGAACCCGCCGGTCTCCCGCTGGATCGACCGCAGCAACGCGAGATGCTGCATGCGCTCGACGTCGGTCTCGACGTGTCCGTACATGATCGTCGAGGTCGTCGGCAGGCCGAGCGCGTGCGCCGTCGTGACGACCTCGATCCACTCGGTGGTCGTGATGCGCCCCGGAGCGATGCGCGCGCGGACGCGGTCGTCGAGGACCTCGGCGGAGGTGCCTGGCAGCGATCCGAGCCCCGCGTCCTTCATCTCCTCGAGGACGCTCCGGATCGAACCGCCGCCTTGCGCTGCAGCGTACTTCACCTCTTCCGGCGAGAACGCGTGCACGTGCAGATCCGGCGCGGCCGCGCGGATCGCGCGCAGCAGATCGACGTAGAAGCGCGCCTCCACCCCCGGCGCAAGACCTGCCTGGATGCAGACCTCGGTCGCCCCGAAGGCCCGCGCCTCGACGGCGCGACGGACGACTTCGTCGAGGGGCAGGAAGTATCCCTCTTCGCTCCGACGCGTGCGCGAGAAGGCGCAGAAGCGACACGCCTTCACGCACACGTTGGTGAAGTTGATGTTCCGGTTGACGACGTATCCGACCCGGTCTCCCACCTGATCTCGACGCACGTGGTCGGCCACGGCGACGAGGGCATGGAGGGACGCGCCCCGGGCGCCGCAGAGAATCACGGCATCTTCGACTTCGATCTCGCGCCCCTCGAGCGCGCCGTCGAGCACGGCGCGCACTTCGCGCGAGACGCCGTCGAAGACGCGATCGAGGCTCACGGGAGGGCACCCATCGCGGAGAGGCGCGCCTGCACGTGGCGCGTGGGATCGACGAGACGCCGGTCGAGGAACTCCGCGCGATCGATGAAGCGATCGTAGATGGGTGTGCGCGGTCGGAGGGTGAACCCGGCACGTGCACAGACCTCGCCGAGCCGGTCGACGTGGGGCCACGGATGCCGCGGGTTGATGTAGTCGGGCGTCACCGGGGAGATGCCGCCGAAGTCGTTCAGGCCCGAAGCGAGCAGGGCATCCGCTGCCGCGGGATTGAGATTGGGCGGTGCCTGCACCGACACCTCCGCATCCAGGACCAGCCTGGCCATCGCGACGGACCAGGTCACCTCCTGCTCGTCCGGTTCCGGCGCGTGCTCCATGGCCACGCCGGGTACGGCGCGGAAGTTCTGGACGATGACCTCCTGCACGTGTCCGTGCGTCCTGTGGAGGCGGCGGATCGCCAGCAAGCTCTCGATGCGCTCGCGCCGCGTCTCGCCGATGCCGACGAGGATCCCGGTCGTGAAGGGGATGCGGAGCTCGCCCGCCGAATCGATCATCGCGAGCCGCCTGTCCGGGCGCTTGTCCGGGGCGCGGTGGTGCGGCATTCCCGGCTCGCAAAGCCTCTGACTCGAACACTCGAGCATCAGACCGAGGCTCACGTTGACTTCGCGCAGCCGCAGCATCTCTGCGTCGGTCAGCAGCCCCGCGTTGGTGTGGGGGAGCAGCCCGTGCGCGATTGCCGCCGAGCCAGCCCAGTGCAGGTACTCCACGGTGCTCTCGTGCCCGATCGCCGCCAGCGTCCGCCGGTAGGCAGAGAACGCTTTCTCGGGCGTGTCCCCCAGGCAGAACAGGGCTTCGCCGCACCCGACAGCGCGCGCCCGGGCCAGTTGCTCCTCGACCTCTGCGTGCGTCATCGTCCACTCGCCCGCTTCGCCCGGCGAGCGCCGGAACGAGCAGTAGTCGCACCGGTTGCGGCACAGGTTGGTGAGCGGCAGAAACACCTTGGGCGAGTACGTCAGCACGCGCCCAAAGGCTCGGTCTCGCACGGCGGCCGCGGCGGCGCGCACCTCATCCGCGAGCTCGCTTCCCGCGTCGGCGAGGGCGATCGCTTCGTCGTCCGACAGCGGCACGCCCGCCATTGTGCGCTCGAGTGCTGTCTGCACCGGTCAGCGCATAGCGGCAGCGTTGCGCTCGCGCAACGCTGAATTGCGTGTCGGTTCCATCACCGGCGGATCGCCTGCGGCATCGATACGGGCGTCACCAACAAGGAGCCCATCATGACTGCAGCCATCTCCCCCCGTGTCGAGACGCGCAAGACCGGGAAGCCGCTCACCGTCGCCCTCTGGATCGTGCAGGTCCTGCTGGCGCTCATGTTCTTCATGGCCGGCGGCCACAAGGTCACTGGCGACCCGCAGATGGTGGGCCTCTTCGACGCCATCGGCATCGGCCAGTGGTTCCGCTACGTCACCGGCATCCTCGAGATCGGCGGCGGCGTCCTCCTCCTCGTCCCGCGCGTGCAGGCGGTGGGTGCTGCACTGCTCTCGACCGTCATGGTCGGAGCGGTCGCCACGCATCTCTTCGTCCTCCACAACGCACCGTCGATGCCTCTCGTTCTCCTCGTCGGCCTCGCGTTCGTCCTCGTCGGTCGACGGGAGCAGCTCGCTGCCTCGTGGGGCAGGCTCGTGGCGCGAAACTAGAGGATCTTGTGTCGGGCGTCGTTGCGCTTCACCGCATCGTGACGATGCCCCGGTTCGACGACTTCGAGGAAGCGTCCGATTGGTTTCATCGCCATGCCGGCAAGGTCGAGCCTGGGGCGAAAGCCGACGGCCTCGAGACGTTCACGCTCACCGTCCACGGAGTGACCTCCACCGTAGTCAGCTACCACCCGACCGATCTCGACTCGTACTACCGAGCATTCGTCGCAGCCTGCAACGAGCTCCTCGCCCGCCTCCCGGGACCCACATGACGCGGGTTTCATGGAGAACGTGAACGACCGACTTCTCCCCGAGGAGCAGGACCCGCAATCTCGCGGATCCATTCGTGATGGCCCGTGGCCCATCCGTTGCGATGTGGGCGACATCCATGAGCTCCACGGCTTTTCGCTTGCGCGCCGTCGTCGCATTCGTCCTGACGGCCCTCGCGCCGTCCCTGGCCTACGCACAGGAGCCAGACGACCCGGATACGAAGACCGAGGGGCCTACCCCGCCCGCGCCTTCCGTTCCGGTCGATTCGCGACCGGCGTGCAGCCTCGGCGAGCACGACGGGATCGACGACGCGAGCGCCACCACGGCCACGCAGATCGTGTGCGACGCGATCCAGCACGCCGGCGCTTCTCCCGGCGAGCACTTCCGCGTGTCGCTCGGCGCGCTCGGCCACATCGTCGTGCTGACCGTCTCGAAGGAGGGCACGACGAGCGGCAGTAGTGTCGACAGCCGCCACCTGCGCCTGCAGAACGTCGAGGAGATTCCGGTGGCCGCGCCGCGCATCGCAGAGGCCCTCGTGCGCGGTTTGCCCGTCGAGGAGACGCAGAAGGTCGACAACCTCGTCGGCGAGGAGACCCGCGTTCCGCGCAGCAAGGGCGGTCACACGCGCTTCGCGGTGGGCCTGATGGGCGTCACGCCGCCGCTCGACAAGGGGCTGACGCCGTCTCCTGGAGTCATCCTGGACCTCCACTACGAGTCGCCGAACGGCCGTTTCGAGCTCGGCGGTGACGTGCGCTTCGGTGGGGGTTCGAACGACGACAACTCGATCGCCGCGGTCAACGGCTTCTTCGAGTTCTCGATGGGCGGTCGCTACTACACGAGCGACACCGACTTCAGCCCTTACGTAAGCGGCGGCTTCGCCTGGAGCTACTTCAACCTGACGATCCCCGCGGGCGCCTTCTCGAACGACCACTCCGGCCTCGGCGCCTACGTAGGTACGGGCTTCGAGGTGCTGCGCACCCACTCGACCCACCTCGCCCTCGGCGCGCGCCTGGACCTCCCCTTCTATTCGTTCCAGGGTCCCCAATACCTGCAGACCGGCTGCGTCTACGGCCAGACCTGCACGGGCGGCGGAGGAGCCGTCACCAGCTTCTATTACGCGCCGGTTTCGCTCGAGATGCGCCTGACATTCTGACCGTTGCCCGCACACGCGTGGATCATGCGGCGAACGCTCGCGATCCCCAGGCGTCGCCTGAGCTCCTCCAGAAGAATGATGCTTGCACGGTCCGGAGTATGGCGACGAAAGCCGAAGTGGCGCGGGCGAGGACCGAGCGGGAGCGACAGAAGAGGAAACCGAAGAAGGCGCGAAAGAGGACGGCCGAAGCTCGGGCGCGCGTGGAGCGGGAGGCCGCGCAGTACACGAGCGGGCACTACGCCGGAGGCGTCACCGCGGCGCGCAACGTGAAGATCGACCGCGGGGACCACGAGACGCACGACCTGGAGGACTCGGGCACCGGCCGCCCTTCGCGCAAGTCGACGCGCAAGGCTGCGCACCACATGAAGACGGACAGTCAGCTCCGCAGTCGGGCGGTCCGGCGGGCCCGCTCGCCCAAGGCGCGGAGGGCGAAGGACGCCGCCCGCGCCACCTGAGCTACTCGGCCGTCACTTCCCGGCCGTGCGCGTGAACACGTACTTCACCTGATCGTCCAGCAGGGTGAGCGTCCGGTGCGCGGGGTCGTCGCCGCCGACGATGAACTCGAACCCGGTCTGGGGCGGGTCGACGAGGACCAGCTTGAAGCTCCCGTCGACGTCGCGCTTCTGCCCGATGGCGCTGCCCCATTCGCCGGCGTCGAAGCGTGCGCCCTTGGGGCCGACCGTCACGCTGACCTTGCCAAGGTCGGCGTTCGTGTAGGTACCGCCCAGGCCCGCGAGCCACGCGGGATCGGGATCCCGCGTGACGCGATCCATCGTCTTGGCGATGTCGTCGCGCCGGCTGTCGAGGAAGAACTGGAGGCGCAGATCGGCGAGCGGCTTGGCGCCCTCGAAGATCTCCTCGACGATCTTCCGGTCGATGGCCTGGAAGAGCGCACCGCCCACGCCGGCCGCGTTGGTCAGGACGATGATGGCGATGCCCTGATCGGGCAGCATGAACATCTCGGTGTTGAAGCCGAACGTGCCGCCGGAGTGCTCGAGCATCGGCAGGTCGCGGAAGGTGCCCACGGAAAGGCCGAGGCCGTAGCTGTCCACGTCGCTCGAGCGCACGCGCGGCTTGCGGCGCTCGAGAAGGTTCGCCTCCGACACGACGCGCGTGCCCTCGGGCGTGACGCCCTTGGCCATCTCGGTCATCACGTAGCGCTCCATGTCCTTGAGGTTGGACCACGACGCGCCCGCCGGGCGCACGGGCGTGACGAAGTCCTCGGCCCGAATTGGAAACGCGCGCACGGTGCCGTCGATGGCCTGCGAGTGAGGCATCGCGTGATCGGCGCGCTGGGCTGCGGCGAAGTCGAACGTCGTAGACTTCATCCCGATCGGCCCGAAGATCTTCGTCTGCATCGCCTCGCCGTACGCGTCGTTGTACGGCTTCTTCGGCGCGTACGCGTGAGCCGCCGCGTAGCCGCCCGCGGCGACCATCAGGTTCGAGTACTGGAAGGTCTCGCCGAAGCCCGTCGTGGGCACCATCGTCTTCATCGAGGCGATGCGCTGCTCCGGCGAGACGTGGCCGTACTCGAAGATGAACTCCAGGTCCCGGCGCGGCATGCCCGTGCACGCGCACGCCGTCTCCCAGAGCACGAGCTTCGACGTAATGTCCGCGTCCCCGAGCGCGAACCCTGGCAGCAGCGTCGTGACCGGCGTGTCCCACTTGAACAGGCCCGCGTCGACGAGCGTCGCCTCCATCATGGTCGTCATAGACTTGGTGATCGACCCCATCATGAAGAGCGTGTTCGGCGTCACCGGGTCCTTCTTGCCGAGCGCTCGCACCCCGAATCCCTTCTCGTAGACGGCCTTGCCGCCTTTGACGACGGCGACGGCGACGCCCGGTACGTCGAGCTTGGCGCGGGCCTGCTCGATGAACGCATCGAGCTCCTTGGCGCGCGCGTCGTCGATGGGGCGCGGCGTCTTGCCGACGAAGGACTCCTCGTGCATCCCCGGCGGGAACAGGGTCCACTCGGCCGTGTCGAGCTGCGCACCGCGTCGCGAGAAAGCGCCGTCGTCTCCGTCGAAGAGCGAGACGTACGTCGTCGTTCCGTACCGACGCGCCTCGGCGAAGACGGCGCGGTGCTCCTCGGCCTTCGTCTCGTAGTCCACGTCGGTCACCGAGTCCCACCCGCGGATGGGCGGAACGTGCTGCGGGTCGTGCAAGCGCTTGAGCGAGAAGCCGGGCTGCGTGGTCTGCCAGGCTGCGTCGATCGCCTTCAGGGGATCCGCCTCGGGAGTCTCGATGAACGTCGCCTTCAGCTTGCGGTCGGGCTCCTCGAGGACGATGGATCCGGCGCTCTGGGTGACCCACCATCCCTTGGGCGCCGTGAACGTGGCGCCCGACGCCGTCGTGATCGTGGTGTCGTCGGTCAGCTGGCGAGTGATCGGAGCCGCATTTGGAGAATCTGCGCTGGCGAGCGGGGGAGGAGCGGGCACCCCGGCCGGAGCGGCGGGCGGCGGCGGCAGCGGCGGAGCCTCGGCGGCGCAGGCGACGAGTAGCGCGGAGAGCGAGCAAGCAATCGAGGTGCGCATGAGGGCCATCAGACTAAGCTTCGCAAGTCCCATGAGAAAGCGTGTGTTCACCGGGGCCCCTTGGGAGAAGAAGGTCGGCTACTGCCGGGCGCTACGCGCCGGGAGTCACGTGTTCGTGAGCGGGACCGCTCCCGTGAACCCCGACGGGACGACGCACGCCCCCGGTGACGCCTACGCCCAGATGCGGCGCTGCCTGGAGATCGCCTCGGGCGCGCTTCGGGAGCTCGGAGCGGCGCCCGAGCACGTGGTGCGAACGCGCATGTTCGTGACCGACGTGAAGCGCTGGGCCGAGATCGGCCGCGCGCATGCCGAGTTCTTCGGCGACGCGCCGCCGGTGACCTCGATGGTCGAGGTGCGCGCGCTCATAGCCCCCGACATGATCGTCGAGGTCGAGATCGACGCCGTCGTCGGCGACTGATCCGGTTCAGGTCCGCGGTGCCTCCGCCGCGAGCGCCGCCAGCGCCGTGGGGTGAACGCCCGCGACGGTGATGTATTTGTTCTCGATTCTCGTCGCCCAGACGGTCCTCGCGCGCACGTACACGCGGGACACGACCACGACCGCGACGAGCCAAGCGAGCAGGAGCACCACGGCGACAATTGGGCCGACGTCATCGGGGAGAACGGCCGCGACCACGCCGACGAGCGGCAGCACGAGGAGGATGCCCAAGACGGTGACTACGATCGCGATCGTAGCGTGGGTCCACCGCGTCTTGCACGACGCGCAGAGCGGCAGGTCCAGGGTGCCGCGCTTCTGCAGGATCGCCATCGCGATCGCTCCGAGGAGAAGGCTCAAGACGAGCAGGATGTACGTCCACTGAGGGACCCACTGGAACCTCTTGCGCTTGCGAGCGAGGCTCGTGCGCGCGCCGCACTTGAGGCACACGTCCGGGAGGGGAGCCTCGCTCAGCGCCACCAGGTTCGAGCCCACGATCTGGTAGGCGGTCGCGCCCCATCCCGGCGGCGGCGCGCCGTAGGGCTGCTGTTGCGCCTGCGGGTACTGCGGCTGCGGAGGGGCGTACGGGTTGTACGGCTGGCTCACACGACGAGACTACACGCTAGATGCGCGCGAGCACTTCGGTCGGATACGACGCGGCGTCGACCTTGGGCAGATACTCCTTGACGATGCCCTGCGGGTCGATGACCACGCCGACGCGACGCGCGAAACCCTTGGTGTCGCCCGCGTCGGAGGCTCCGTAGGCGACTCCCATCTTGCGATCGATGTCGCAGAGCAGCGGGAAGTTGAAGCTGAACTTCTCGGCGAACGCTTTGTTCTCTTCCTGCGTGTCGAAGCTCACGCCGTAGATCACCGCGTTCTTCGCGTCGAAAGCAGCCTTTTGGTCGCGGAACCCGCAACCCTCGCGCGTTCACCCAGGTGTGTCGGCCTTCGGATAGAACCAGAGGACCACCGTCTTGCCCCGCAGGTCTGCCAGCGAGACGCGGTGGCCGAGGTGATCGTTCACCGTGAAGTCGGGGGCCTTGTCACCAGGCTTGAGCATCGAGCAGAGCCCGAGCATACCATGCACATGGCCGAGCACCTCGTCGATCTCGCGCGCGCTGCCGTGTCCGGTGATGCAGCAGCGCTCGCCGCTTACCACGCGCGGCTCCTCGGGCGCGTGTTCGCCGGCAGCGAGGGCCACCTTGGCCAGCACCTGGGCGTCGAGATGGTGCTCGTCGAGCGCGATCACGTGAAGATGCGCCTGCCCTGGCGCAAGGAGCTGCGGCGCGCCGGCAACGTCTTCCACGGCGGGGCGATCATGTCGCTGGCGGACCACGTCGCGGGGTGCCTCTTCAACACCGACCCGCGCGTCGTCGCCGAGGGCAAGACAGGGCTCACGACGGACTTCAACGTGTCGTTCCTGCGTGCGGCCGAGTCCGGGGAGCCCATCGTCGCCGAGGGGTCCGTCTTGCGGCGTGGGCGCAACGTCACGTTCATGCAGGTCGAGGTCCGCGGCGAGACGACCGGGCGCGTCGTGGCGACCTGCAGGACCACCTACCTCCTCGTGGACCTCGCTCGTGTAGGCGCTCGTGTAGGCAAGTGAGTGCAGGTTCAGCTTGCCCGGAGGCCCCTCCTCCGTAACAATCCGGGCCATGGAAAAGTCGCTCCGCTGCACCGT
>Ga0335069_10003491_pt1 | contig 23718 bp, 18 predicted proteins | sample Lox_Sample_11_FD_206714 | JGI IMG/M metagenome (GOLD analysis project Ga0335069, IMG submission 206714) | Soil microbial communities from Loxahatchee National Wildlife Refuge, Florida, United States - Lox_Sample_1.1 | ecosystem: Environmental > Terrestrial > Soil > Wetlands | place: USA... | reverse complement strand
AAGGCTGCCGAGGCGCCGGTCGCCTACGCCTTGCAGACACTGGGAGCGAGCCGCTTTGCGCAGGCGATTATCGTAATCGGCGCGCTGATGGGCATGATCTCGTCGATCCTGGTGTTTCAGTACGGTCAGGCGCGCATCTGGTACGCGATGTCTCGCGACGGCCTGCTGCCCAAGCTCTTTTCGGCCGTCCATAAAAAATATAAGACGCCGCATTGGTCGACGTGGATTGCGTGCTTCGCGGTGGGGATTCCTGCAGGAGTGGTCGACATCGGCGACGCTGCCGACCTGGCCAACATTGGGACGCTCTTCGCGTTTGTGCTCGTGTCGTTAGGAGTTTGTTTCCTGCGGCGTACCGATCCAGACCGGCACCGCGGCTTCAAAGTGCCGCTGGTTCCGTGGCTGCCGCTGTTATCGGTTGTGCTGTGTGGCGGGCTAATGACGGGATTGACGGTGGTCACGTGGATCCGATTCTTCGTGTGGCTGGCGCTTGGGCTGATCATCTACTTCAGTTTCAGCCGGCGTCATAGCGAGTTCGCGAAGAGCGCGTAGCAGATGGCGGCATTATTTTCAGCTACTGCGATTTTGCGAAATACCGTTTGCGATATCGCAGTTGCACGTCGTGATATCGGCTTTGGGCTTCTTTCGTAAGCTCAACTTTTACGGTGTGTTTCTTGCCGTCTGCCGCGGGTTTGAATCCCAGGTTGTAGCGCATGTGCAACTGCGACAGAATGTAGTCGAGCACAGCTGAGTACTGCTTCGGATCGGGGGTCGAGTAGAAGTTTCCGCCCAGCTCATCGCTGTAATAATGCGCCAGGAACCGAACCTGTTTGCCGCGGAAAGAGACTTCCGGATCGAATTTCCACTTGCCATCACTCATGCCGAATACGATCGCGGAGGCGTTCGTCAGATTCTCAATCACCTGATCGGTTTCCCACCCGTAACCTTCGCAGTGATCGCCATAAAGAAAAAGCAACACCGGCACATGCTGAGGCGCGGTTTCGCTCGTCTTGTCGAGTACCATCGCGATTGTGTCCTGCATGGCATGCTCACCGGTGCGATTTTCACCGTGATTCATTTTTTCGGCGAGCACCGCGTCTATTGCCTTGATTGCTTGATCGCCATTGCTGGTTAGCGGCAGATCAATCGCGTTTCTCGCGTTATCGCACCAGTGGGCGACTCCGACAAGATCGTCGGGACCCATGCGCGCCAACGGCGGTCGCAGATATTGGGTATTTCCCCGCATAAACTCGGAATGGTATTCCGGCGGATATCCCTGGGGGCACTGTAAAACAAACCACAGTGCGATCGGGTAACCTCCGGAGTTAGAGAAATAGATCAAGGGCACTTCTTTGCGATTGTCGTAAACGCGAAAATCTCCCAGCTTCAAATCTGTGATAATCCCGGCGCCATGTGTCTTAGGGTCGGTGAATTCGGGTACTACGTCGAGCATCACCGCATTGATCTGAGGGCCACCGGTAATCATGGGCGGCACTGTGTCTTGTCCCGGCGTTTGCGCAAAGGCAGACCAGCAGAAGCAGGCAAGGTAGATCAGGATGGCCGGGGATTTTCCGAGTCTCATGCGACGAGATTACAGAATGGCGGCCCATTACAAAACGGGAATCGTCAGCTCTTTCTGAGGATGTTCCGAAATGGGCTACGCTCCTTCCACCACTAGCAACTCCGTGTGTGCGGCCTTCTGGCGCAGGGCTTTGGCTGCGGCGTATTCCGGCGACGCCCACCATTTTTTCGCCATCTCGATCGTGTCGAATTCGAGGATCACCAGGCGCTTTGGCTTCCAGGTTCCTTCCAGTGTTTCGGTCTTGCCGCCGCGCACGGCGAATCGGCCGCCGAAGGCGGCGAGGGAAGGCGGGACAAGCTTGCGGTACTCGTCGTACGTTGCCTGATCGTGAACGTCGACCTGAACTACTACGTAAGCGGGCATGAGTTCTCCTCACGAAACCTTCAACGCGGATTAACACAGATAAACGCGGATTTCTAAGAGAGAACAAAAAAAGAAATCCGCGTCCATCCGTGTAGATCTGCGTTGTTGGTTTTCAAACGATCTTCTTCCCGAAAGCCGATAGCGCCAGTTCCACCGCGAGGTCTGCCGTGCGGTTGTGTTCGTCGATGACCGGGTTCACTTCGACGATTTCGAAGCTGAGCATGCGGCCGTGGTCGGCGATGATCTCCATCGCCAAGTGCGCCTCGCGATAGGTCGCGCCGCCGCGCACCGGCGTGCCGACGCCGGGTGCGTCTTCCGGATCGATCCAGTCCATGTCGAGTGAGACGTGATAGCCGGCGGTGCCGCGTCCCGCCATGCGCAGCGCCTCTTCGATTACGGTTCTCATGCCGCGCTCGTCGATGTCGCGCATGGTGAAAAATTCGATTCCGGCGCGGCGAATGTTCTCGCGCTCGCGTGCGTCCACGTCGCGGATGCCGATGAGCACGCAGTTTTCCGGCTGCACCTTGGGGCAGAAGTTGAACAGGTTCGCCAGTTCCGCAGGGCCGAGACCCATGATCGCTCCCAGCGGCATGCCGTGGACGTTTCCGCTTGGCGAAGTCTCAGGGGTGTTGATGTCGCTGTGCGCGTCAATCCAGATGAGGCCGATCTTCTCGTTCTTGCGGCGGAAGAATTCCGATACGCCAGAGACCGTTCCTGCAGCTACTGAATGGTCACCACCGATGACAAACGGGACTTCGCCAGCCTCGAGCGCCTTGATGACGAGTTCAGCTTCTTTCTGGCAGGTGGACGTGATTTCTTTCAGGTACTTCGCGTTGGGATCGCCATGCTTCTTCGTCTCGGCGATGGCGACAGCAACATTTCCCCCATCTTCGACCTTGTGGCCGATCCCTTCGAGGCGAGCTTCGAGTCCGGCCACGCGCACGGCCGACGGACCCATGTCTACGCCGCGGCGCGTCTGGCCGAGGTCGAGCGGAACGCCGATCACGCGGATTTTCTTGGGGGCAATTCCTGAAGGCGTTCTTACGCTCTCCGGATGCCCAGGCTTGGGTGTCTCTACTGTCTCTGCCATAAGTAAGAAGTACGATGTACGAAGGACAAAGTAGAAACCCAACCAGTTCGTCCATCGTCCTTTCAATCAGCTGGGGTAAATCGTTACGGATACAACCTGTGCAGCATGCGTGCGAATGGAATGGTCTCGCGCACGTGCTCCAGTCCGCAGATCCACGATACCGCGCGTTCAATGCCCATTCCGAATCCGGCGTGGGGAACCGAGCCAAACTTGCGCAAGTCGAGGTACCACTTGAACGCCTCTTCCGGCAGGCCATGCTCGTGGATGCGCTGGATCAATAAATCGTACGACGACATACGCTGCGAGCCGCCAATGATCTCGCCGTACCCTTCCGGCGCCAAAACGTCGCAGCACAGCGCCACGTCTGGACGATTCGGATCGGGCTCCATGTAAAACGCCTTCACCACCGCGGGATAGCGGTGGACCATCACCGGCCGGTCGAACTTCGATGAGATGAAGGTCTCGTCCGGCGAGCCGAAATCGCCGCCCCACTCGAACTTGTTTTCCAGTTCGCCCTTGGCATGTCCGTCCTGCAGGATCTGCACCGCCTCATCGTAGGTGATGCGCGGGAAAGGTGTCTTGATGTTCTCGAGTTTCATGACGTCGCGCTCAAGGGTCTGCAACTCGGGGCGCCTGCGTTCGAGAACGCGCTGGACGATGGAGCTGATGAAATCTTCGGCGAGCGACATGATGTCGTCGATACCGGCGAAGGCGACTTCGGGCTCGACCATCCAGAACTCCGTCAGGTGGCGCCGCGTCTTCGATTTCTCTGCTCGGAACGTCGGCCCGAACGAATACACCTTGCCCAGCGCGAGTGCTGTCGCTTCGATGTAGAGCTGGCCAGACTGCGTCAGGTAGGCCTGTTCCTCGAAGTAATCCACGGGAAAGAGCGTCGTCGTTCCTTCGCAAGCCGCCGGAGTCAGGATGGGCGGATCGGTGCGGATAAAGCCGCGCTCGTCGAAGAAGTCGTGCATCGCCTTCTCGATTTCCGAGCGCACGCGCAGAATCGCCGCCTGCCGTGGCGAACGCAGCCAGAGATGGCGATGCTCCATCAGGAAGTCGACGCCGTGGTCTTTCGGCGTGATCGGATACGGGTCGTCTTCCTTGACCTTCTGGATGACCTTCACGTTGCTGACGTCGAGCTCGTAGCCGCCGGGAGCGCGCTTGTCGGCACGAACCTTGCCCTCGACGATGAGGCTCGATTCCTGCGTCAGGCCCTTAAACGATTCAAAGACTTCCGGCGCGACGGCATTTTTCGGAACGATGCCCTGCACGAGTCCGCTGCCGTCGCGGATGATTGGGAACAGCAGCTTGCCGCTTTCGCGCTGGTTATAAAGCCAGCCCTGGATAGTGACAGTTTGGCCTTCGAACTTGGAGAGCTCAGAGATGCGCGCTACCGGCGCGGTGATTGCGATATTGGTAGTTGCCATAGGAGAACCTGTTGCGGACCTTTGGTCCGCCGAACGGGCTTGGAAGCCCGTTCCCACATTTTGCAATGCCTACTTTGCTTTCACTTTTTACTTCGCGACGGCCTGTTCTGCTTCGCTCATTTTACGGAAGGCGGTTTCCATGCCTTCCGGAATATTGTTCTTCCCTTCGCCGTCAATTTCCATCAGTAGCGCCGGGACGTGCGGAGCGGTGCGAAGCAACTGCATCGCCTCTCCCCAGTTGATGCCGCCGTCGCCTGGCCACAGGTGGGCGTCTTTATCTTTTTTGTTGTCGTGAATGTGCGTCGAGCGGATGTGCTTCTTCATCATTTCGAATGCTTCGTTGACGCTGCTCATCATGTGTGCGTGACCGATGTCGAAGCAGAAACCAACGTCGTCGAAATGCGTCAGGTGCAGGAACTCGACCAGGCGCTCGGGCGTTGATAATTCGTTGGGAATATTTTCCAGCAGCACGCTTACGCCAAGCGGCTTGGCGAACGCCTTCAGGTGCTCGACCGAGGTCATGGCTGCGTCGAGTTTCTTCTCGTCGAATTCTTCGCCGCCGGTCCCAAGGTGCTGGATGAGAAAGCGGAAGGGAACATGTTCAGCGATCTCGATGGCGCGCTTGATTTCGTCCATGGCCTCGATGCGATGGCTGCGGTCGGGAGACGCTATGTTCAGCGGAGGATTCCCGTTGCGTCCCCACTCGTAGTCGCTGAACATGGGTGCGTGGACGGAATTCAAGGTCTTCCCCGTGGACTTGAACCAGTTGGCGATCTCCACCACGTGCTGGCGGCGGTTGGCGTAATCGAAGTGCCCGCGAGCCGCAAAAATTTCGAACGATTCGGCCCCAGCGCGCGCCAGTCCATCGAGCAGCCCCGGATGCAGCCGCTCGCGCACGTAAACGTATGTGGACATCGCCTTCAACATCAGCAAATCTCCTAAACACAGATCCCTCGCCGACGTCGGCTCGTGATGACAAAATCAGAAACCTGTGGCCTTTCCGTTGTTCCGCGGATCGCTGGCGCCCATTCGCTCCCCGGTCAGCGGGTTGATGGCGATACACTCGGCGTCGCCCCATTTGCTGCGCCGCTTAATCTTGTGGCCCATCTTCTCGAGCGCGGCGACCTCGGCCGCCGGAAAAGCCTCTTCCATCCTGACCTCATCCGGCATCCACTGATGATGATATCGCGGCGCATCCACCGCCTGCTGCACATTCATTCCGTAGTCCACCTGTCCCATCAGGGCGTTGGCCACCGTGGTGATGATCGTCGGCCCTCCCGGTGAGCCCATCACCATCACCAGCTTGTCATCCCTGGTGACAATGGTCGGCGTCATCGCCGATAGCGGACGCTTCCCTGGCCCTATCGCATTCGCCGGACCCTGGATGAGGCCATAGCCGTTCGGAACACCCGGTGCAGAGGCGAAATCGTCCATTTCGTCGTTCATTAGGAAACCAAGTCCCTCGGCCGTGACGCGTGAGCCCAACGTGTCATTAAGCGTCGTCGTTACAGCTACGGCGTTACCGTCCGGGTCAACCACGGAATAGTGCGTCGTGTTCTCGGGCTCCTTCGCTGCGATAACCAGAGGATGCGCTGCCGCATAGCGCTCGAGCTGGTTGAACTCCGCTGGACGTTTCAGGCTGGTGCTCAGCGAGGCCTTGTGCGGATCCAGCGAATCGCGCCAGGCCGCGCCGTATTTTTTGTCGATCAGCGACGCGACGGGGATCTGCGAAAAGTCAGGATCGCCAAGGAACTCCGCGCGATCGAAGAATGCCCGGCGATAAGCTTCGATAGTCAGGTGTTCGGCTTCAGGCGTGTGGCCCATCTTGCCTAGGTCGTACCCTTCCAGGATGTTGAGCGCTTCCATCATTACGATTCCGCCCGACGACGGGGGCGGCGCGCTATAAATGTCGTACCCGCGATAAGTTCCGTGGATCGGCTGGCGCTCTTTGACCTCGTAGTCGGCAAGATCCTTTTCGGTGATCAGGCCGCCGCCCTTCTGAATCGCTGTGGCGAGTTCCTTCGCCAGGGCACCGCGATAAAAGTCGTCCGGATTGGCGGCGATGCGCTCCATCGTTCGCGCCAGCTCCGGCTGCTTCAGCACTTCGCCTGCCTGATAGTAATTCCCGTCGCGCTGGAATATGCGCTTCGAGTCGGCAAACTTTCCGAGGTCCTTGTCGCGGAGGTCTTCGGCATCGCTCGCAGCGAGCGCGAAGCCGTCACGCGCGAGTCTGATTGCGGGAACCATCAAGGTCTTCAACGGCAGCTTGCACCAGTGCTGCTGCGCGTAAATCAGCCCGGCTACCGACCCGGGCACACCAATGGCTTTGTACCCCTCCAGGCTCATATCCGGAATGACCGTGCCACTCTTGTCGAGGTACATCGTGGCCGTGGCAGCTGCTGGAGCCTTCTCGCGATAATCGAGGAAGTGAAGTTCGCCTCGCGCGGTGCGGATCAGCATGAAGCCGCCGCCACCCAGGTTCCCTGCCTGTGGATGCACCACCGCCAACGCGAACCCGACCGCGACCGCCGCGTCAATGGCATTGCCGCCCTGCTTCATGACGTCAACACCCGCTTGCGATGCCAGCCCATGGACGCTGGCCACCATCGCACGGGGCGCGCGCACGGGCTGCGGCTGAGCTGCGAAGGCGAAAAGCGACAGCGCCGCGGCTAGGCAGCTAAGTAGCAGGTTTGCCAAGGATTTGCGGACTATTCTCAATGCCGCCCCAAGGGGCCCTCGGCCATGAATCTGCGCCAGAGAGCAATAGTTGAGGGTAGAACGGCGAGAGAGGGGCAGTCAAATCTCAAGCGATCTGAGAATCCGGTGATTGGGAAACATCAGCCCGTCACGACGCAATTGGCGCGGACCGACCGACTCGCATCCAGCCGAGGGTCAGATCATCCGCCCAACAACGAATTTACAAAAGGTTCATTTCACCGTCCAGAACGGCTGTTTGGCGGGCACGAACTCCACCGGCACCTGCTTGACGAATCCTTTCAGCCAGCGCGTGCATTCGTCCATCCCTTGCTGCTCGCTGGGGATGTGTCCGATCAACACCAGGGCTTTGCGGCGATGCTGGGCGACGGCGTCGGAGGTGTACTCGACCGCTTCCCATTCGGTGGCTTCGCCGATAAGCAGCACCTCGACATCGTCGCGCTCGAGGGCGTGAGTCTCTTTCTGGAATCCGGGAGCACCCAAGGCCATGCCGACTTTCGTGACCTTCATCTCGGGATCGCCGACGACGCGCACCACCGTTGAGTCGAGCTTCTTGGCGACCTCTTCTGCCAGTTTCTTGACCGTCGTTTCCGGAACCACGAAGAGGTACTGGTTGTCGGGATTTTGAAATTTCTCCCAGCGGAGAGCGTGCACGGTTCCGGCTGTGATTCCGTCCGGCTTGCGCATGTGCCAGTGATCGTGAAAGCGCCAGACAACCATATGGTTCTTCTCGATGAAGTCGCGCTTCTCGGCCCAGACCGGGTCGCTTTCAGGAAGGCCGTCAGGCACGTCTACGTGTGCGTAGAACGTGGGCTCGTGAGTGATAACGAAGTTCAGGCCCTTGGCGTTGGCTCGTTGGAGCATGTCCATGGTCGCCATCATGGTGACCGCGATGCCTTTGACTGGCGTGTCGGGGTTGCCGGCCTTGAAGGTATCTACCGTGTCTTCCTTCCATTCCACGCCAACTTGCTTTTGGATTTCGGCGACCACCTGGCGCGCGGTGATGTGCGCCTGCGCCGCGGCAACCGTCGAGATGAACGCAAGTGCGATTGCGAAACGGGCCAGGCCCGAATTCCTCAGCACGATTCCTCCGTTTGATCCGAAGCACGAAATTTTAGTGCTTCCACAGCTTTCGTTCCATCTAAAGCAGCTGTTTCGCAGTCCAGTTCAGGAGCACGCGATGAAAGCAATGGTGGTAAAGGCGGCGAAAGCGCCAATCACATTGGAAGAGCGTCCCAAACCCAAGGCGGGTCCGGGACAGGTCGTCATCAAGGTGAAGGCCTGCGGCGTTTGTCACAGCGACGTGGCCATGCAGCAGGGGGCCTTTCCGTTTGGAACATTTCCTATCGTTTTAGGACATGAGGTTGCAGGAATCGTGGACGAGGTTGGCCCGGGAGTGAAGTGGCCGAAGGTGGGCGACCGGGTTGGCATGCCGTGGCTCTACGACTCCTGCGGTCACTGCGACCTGTGCGTGCGCGGCGACGAGGTCATGTGTCCCGAGATGACCGTCACCGGCGTGAACCGCGATGGCGGCTACCAGGAATACATGCTCGCGCCCGCAGCGTATGTCGGACCGATTCCCGACGGCCTCGATTTCGCCGACGCCGGTCCTTTGATGTGCGCGGGAATTACGGTCTTCAACGGCATTCGCCGCGCCGGTTACAAGCCGGGAGCGAAGGTCGCCGTGATGGGGCTGGGCGGGTTGGGCAGCATGGCGGTGCAATATGCAAGTGCGCTGGGGGCACGTGTCGGAGTGCTTTCGACGTCATCCGACAAGGCGCAGGAAGCGAAAAAGCTGGGCGCCGAACTGTTCATCAACACCAAGAAAGACGACGTCGTAAAGTCGCTGCAGGCGTGGGATGGCGGGGCTGACATTATCGTCGCCACCGCACCGAATCCGGAGCCGATGACGCAGGCGTTTCCAGGGCTCGCCGCCGACGGTACGCTGGTCGTGCTGGGCGTCGGCCCGGGATTGATCACGACTTCGCCGATGGACCTGGTCTCCCAGCGTCGGCGGCTGATGGGCTCGCCGTCGGGATCGCGTCACGACCTGCGCGACACGCTGAAATTTTCGCTGCACAACAAGGTATTGCCGCAGATTGTGAAGATGCCGCTGGAAGACGCGGGGAAGGCGCATGAACTGCTGCACGAAGGGAAGATCGTGGGACGCGCCGTCCTTGTTATGGAGTAAGCCACGGGGGATAGGGTATAGCTGCTAGGGGATAGAGGACGGTTCTCATCCACAGGTCGTCACCGCGGTGCTCCGATCCCCTATCTGCTTCCACGATCCCTTCCGGCCATTGCATCCTTCTTCTGTAAATGCTGCATCGTTATGGGTATGCCGGAAAAAGAGACACTGAAACGAGCTGCTGAAGATAAGCGGGAAGGGAAGTCGGCTTCTACGCAGGCGGGAGAATCTGTCCGCGAAGAGATGCACCACATTCGCGAGGGAAAGCACGGAGCGGCGAACACGAAGCAAGCGATCGCCATCGGGCTGAACAAAGCGCGCAAAGCAGGTGTGAAGCTGGGAACGCCGAAGGAAGGCAAGACTAGCGCAAAAACTCGCAAATCGGCGCAAAGCGCGTCACGACGCGCGGGGAAGAAGACTTCGTCACGGCGTTCGAAAGCGGTTCGCGGAGCGCTGAAGAAAATGCCGAAATCCGCGGCTAAACGTAGCGCGTTGTCTCGGCAGGCGAAGTCGGCAGTGAAGAGGCGCAGTGCGGCGGCGCGAAGCGCGTCAGCCCGGAAAGCAGCCGCTACTCGCAAGCGTGCGGCTTAACGGTTAAAACCTCTTCGAGAGAAGCTATGCGGGGTGTGGTACCTCTGCGTAACTTACTTTCGTTAATGCTGTCGTGGAGCAGTTTGATGTTCTCCACCAGCCTGGCCACAATTTCGTGGTTCTGGATGCGTAATTCGAAACACCGGTTGCGCAATTCCGCGTGCGAGGCCATTTCGCGGTGGAGGAAAGCAACCGCCTCGGAGGTCTTGGAATCGCTGCGGCCGGTGAGCTCGCCGGTGGGGGCGGAACGCAGCCAAGCGTCGATCTCGTCGGACATGGCGATTACGGCGCTGCGGGACTTCGCGCGGGGACGGCGGACCGGCATTCCCAGATCGCGTTCCCAACGCTGCACTGTGCGAACACCACGTCCGACGTGGCTGGCTATTTCCTTCCACGAGTTAAGGACGATACCGCCATCGTTGAAAGTTAGATCCATCGCTCACCTCAGGAACACCGTACCTGCTCAGTTCAGATGCCCAATTTGCTGAGAGTTACGCGTCAGACAACGGAGCACCTTACGCGAGCGGTGACGAGGGTCTTTGTTTCGTTGCGTAGTTTAGCGCGTTTTCGAGAGTATGCAAATCCTTCCCACCGGTTCGAAGTAAAGCGTAACCTTGCGTAAACGCGAGCGACAGGGTTCCGATAAAACCAATCCAAGCTACTGACACGCAAGCGGCCGCGTAATCGAAACTCCTTCGACTGGTTCCTGGTCTGACAATGTGAAGCAAATGGAACGCAGGACACGCATCCTCTGCATTGACGATCCGATGGAAAGCCTGCGGGTGCGGGCTGCTCTTCTAGAGATGTTCGGTTGCGAGACGATCCTGGTACCTGCCGGTGAGTCGGCGCTGGACATACTGGAGGGACAGAAGAATTGATCTCGTGGTGATTGACTATCACCTGGTCGATGAAACCGGAGGGTGCCATCGTCGAGCATGCCGGTAAGAATCACTCCGGTCACCCGTGGCCCATAGGCAACGGCCGCGGAACGAAAGAGCAGATCGAATGGCCGGCCGATTTCGGTTCTCCCGCGAGCCTTGCGTAGTAACCAGGCGACCCCGCTCGACGATGAGAAGGCAGTCAGGAGGAGCAATGTAGATATGCCCCTTCTGGATGGCTTCCTCATTCCTCGGATGGCTCGCGGGCAACGTGCCGGCACGAGTCAACGCTCGCGGCAAAAAGCCATCGGAGTATGGGGAAATATGCATGGCGATCATCAGCGCCGCATCGAGGTCGGGAGGCAAGAGGGAACAAAGCTCTCGCAGAGCCTCAATGCCTCCGGCGGATGCCCCGATCACCACCACGTCCCGATTTGGCACGGAACCTCGCTCGCGTCTTGTGATGATGCGAGGAGGCGATGAGATTCCCGGCCAGAACGCCTGGCCCCAACCGGAGGGCAGACATTGACATAGAGCCACGAACGTGAAAGGTTCTCGTACTCAAGAAGGCGTTAACGGTGTGCATCGTGAGCGGACTGGCAGATCCGCATTGTGACTGTGAGGCGATTTCCATGAGGGTCAAGGGAGGCGGACGCAATCCTAAGAGCGAAACTCGCAACCAGGCACCGCCGGAATCGTTGACGTTCCCCATCGTAGGGGTAGGCGCCTCCGCTGGAGGGTTGGAAGCCTGCACCGCGCTGTTGAAGGCTCTGCCACCCAACCTGGGCATGGCCTTCGTGTTCGTGATGCACCTCGACCCGGTGCGCGAAAGCGCCCTTGGCGAAATCCTGGCGCGTGCGACTTCCATGCCGGTTCACAACGTCGAGGACGGAATGCGGGTGGAACCGGACCACGCTTACGTGATTCCTAAGAACAGCGAGATGACGATCAACAGGCGTGTACTCCACCTCGCACACCGTGAGCAACCACGTCCGGTGAATGCCACCATCGACATCTTCATGCGCTCACTGGCTGGAGACCAAGGCAACAACGCTATTGGTATCGTTCTTTCCGGGACCGCTTCCGATGGCACGATCGGTTTGTCGGCGATCAAAGGGGAGGGCGGCATCACCTTTGCCCAAGACAGTTCGGCCAAGTACGACGGCATGCCGGCCAGCGCGGTCGCGACTGGGTGCGTAGACCTGGTTCTGCCGCCGGAAGGGATTGCCAAGGAACTGTCTCGCGTCGCACGGCACCCTTACGTGCGCGGTGCCGAACTGGAAATGGAAGCCGTCGGTGAAACCAAGGAAGCGCAGCTGTTCCAGGTCTTCACGTTGTTGCGGCGCGCGACCCGGGTGGATTTCTCCGAATACAAGCCTCCCACCATCCAGCGGCGTGTAGCCCGGCGCATGGCGCTGCACAAGATCGAAAAGCTTGGCGATTACGTGGCGTTGCTGCAAAAGGACCGGTCCGAGGTGATGTCGCTGTACCACGACCTGCTAATCAACGTCACCAGCTTCTTCCGTGATCCGGACGCATTTGAGGCCCTGAAGCGCACTGTCTATCCGGAGTTGCTCAGGATGCGTGAGAATACCAGTTCGCCGATCCGCATCTGGGTCCCAGGGTGCTCGACGGGGGAGGAAACGTACTCGCACGCGATCTCGTTGATGGAATATTTGGGAGAGGAGCGGATAGAGGTGCCGGTCCAGATCTTTGGCACCGACCTCAGCGAGGGTGCAATCCAGCGGGCCCGCGCTGGAATTTACAAGGAGACCATCGTAGCGGATTTGTCGCCCGTACGCCTGCGACGGTTTTTCCACCGCGTTGACAGCGGATGCCAGATCAGCAAGACCATTCGCGATTTGTGCATCTTCTCCACGCAAAACGTCTTCAGTGATCCGCCCTTCTCACGCATTGACATGGTGAGTTGCCGCAACGTGATGATCTACCTCGGTCACGCGCTGCAGCGACGGGTGATCCCGATCGTGCACTACGCCCTCAATCCAGGGGGCTTTCTGATGATCGGGAACACGGAGGGACTAATCGGATCGGGAGCGGAGCTATTCGAAATGGCGGACAAAAAACAGAAGATATATCGCAAGAAGGCGATTCCCGCGCCGGTGAATTTTGGTTTCTCGGTCCGTGCGGTGGAACCGCAAGTAGACGCAACACCTCCGGCGGGAAGCTCGCGTCCAGCGGAAGTGGCGCGGATGCCGGTTGACCTGCAGCGGGAAGCCGACCGCCTGCTGCTGACGCGATACGCGCCTCCGACCGTCGTGGTCAACGACCAGATGGACATCATCAGCACCAAGGGGCACACCGGGACTTACCTGGAGTTGCCAACAGGAAAGGCCAGCCTGAACCTGTTGAAGATGGCGCGCCCCGGGCTGCTCTATGAGTTGCAGAACGCGATCGAGGAGGCGGGCAAGAGCGGCGTGGACGCAGTCCGGACCAATGTTCAGGTGGAAAGCAACGGCGGCAGCAAACTGGTTAACATCCGCATCACGCCGTTCCGCACCCCCCTGCAGGACAAGAACAGTTTCCTCGTGGCCTTCGAGCCGTCTCCCGGGAATGATGCCCCGGCGTATGCGGGCGCGCCTGTCGAGCCGTTGTCGGACGACGAGCGGACGATGAAAGACAAGCAAATCGCCCAGCTTAAGCAGGAACTGGCCGCCACCAAGGAATACCTGCAGTCCATCATCGAAGCGCTGGAGTCCACCAACGAGGAACTGCAATCGGCGAACGAGGAAATCCAGTCCGGCAACGAGGAACTGCAGAGCACAAACGAGGAGCTGCAGACCTCGAAGGAAGAACTGGAATCGGCGAACGAAGAGCTGCACACCGTCAACGAAGAGATGCAGCACCGCAACGAGCAGCTCACGCAATTGAACAATGACCTTTCGAACCTGCTCAATAGCGTCAACCTGCCCATGGTGATGGTGGGGCCGGACCTGAGCGTCCGGAGATTTACCCCGCAGGCAACCAAAGTGCTGGGATTGACCGCGACCGATGTTGCACGGCCGATCACCAGACTAAAACTGAAGGTGGAAGTTCCGAATCTCGAGCAGATGATGCTGGACGTAATTTCCGAGGTCCAGCCGAGGCAATACCGGGTTAAGGATCTCGAAGGTGAGTGGTCCGACCTGCGCCTTACGCCATATCGGACGGCGGATAACCGAATAGACGGCGTGGTGCTCAGCGTGCTCAGCCTCGACGTAGACGAAGCGGAAACGAACAAGACGAAGAAGCAGAAGGCAAAGGGATCGGGAAAGGCGCGCAACAGCAAGAAGAAGCGGGGGCGGTAGTCGGGCTGAACGGCGCGATCGGGGCGTAGGCGAGGACGCCCACCCCACAGCCGGCGAAACGCCGGCGCTACGTTTTCGCGGACTTCTTTGTCCTCTTCTTTGATGAAGCTTTGCCGGCGGGTTTCGCGCTGAGTTCCACTCGCTTTTTCTTCGGAAGCTTCGCCATTACTAACGCATAACTTTCGCGCACAAGTTCTTCGATCTCGTTGCGACGGAGGGCTTCCCAGCGTTCGAGCGCGATCCAGAAATTGCGTGCCATGTAGGGTGCGGGGATAACCCCCGGAATCTCGGTGAGCTCAGCGAACTTATCCGGAGTGGACTTCAGCGAGAGACGCACGCCTTCAGGTCCGAGCGAGGTGATGGCGAACATCTTGCCGCCAATCTTGAACAGCAGATGGTCTCCCCACTGGATTTCTTCCGTCACGTGCGGAAGAGACAGACAGAGGTCGCGGATGAAATCAATAGACATTTAGTAATTTTGTAACTTCGTAATCGTGCAATTGAAAGACCGAGTCCCACGAGTTCTCAAATCACCAAATTACGAAATTACACCATTACCATAGCTTCAAGCTGTTCTCGCTTCGCCCAGGCTTACTTTCATGTCTATCTTCTTCTTGCCGCGATAGACGGTAACAGTCACGCTATCGCCTGCTTTGTGCTTGTTGAGGGCATTGGAGAGGTCTTGCATGTCCTCGACCGTTTCGCCGTCAATGGCGACGATCAGGTCTCCGCCGAGCATGATGGGCGTATTGCCGAGCAGGGCACGCTCGTTGCCGCCGTGAAGCCCGGCGCGGTCAGCGGCACTGCCAGGATTCACCTGCATGATAAGGACGCCGTAATCGGAGGCGAGCCCCATCTGCTCCGCCAGTTCGGGGCCGATGGGCAGTCCACTGACGCCGAGTGAGGGGCGGCGAACGCGTCCAAACGTAACGAGATCGTTAAGTACGGCCTTGGCGGTATTGATGGGGATAGCGAATCCGATGCCGGCGCTCTGCTCGGCGCCGCCGGTGAAAATCATGGAGTTGATGCCGACGACCTCACCGCGCGAGTTGAGCAGCGGTCCGCCGGAATTCCCGGGGTTGATGGCAGCGTCGGTCTGGATGGCTTCGTCAATGGAGTCGCCGGACGGGCCGCGAACGGAGCGAATCGAGCTGACAATGCCGCGCGTCATGGTTCCGCTAAGGCCGAATGGATTGCCGATGGCGAAGACCTTCATGCCGACCTGCAAGCCGCGCGAATCGCCAAGGGTGACGGGCATAAGGCTGGGCGTGTCGATCTTCAGGACGGCGAGATCGTAGTGGCGGTCGGCGCCCACCACCTGCGCGGTGACGGTCTTGCGGTTGTACAGCGTGACCTCGACCTTCTGGGCATTGGCGATTACGTGGTAATTGGTGAGGATGTGGCCTTCCTTGTCGAGGATGAAGCCGGTGCCCTGGCCCTCTTCCGGTACGAGTCCATAAAAGAAGTTGTACGAGACAGCGCGCGACTTGATGTTCACAACCGACGGCACGGCCTTCTTATAGACGTTTACGTTGACGGTTTCCTCGGGGTCCAGGTTCTCAGGGCCGGCGGCCTGCGTGAGTTCGAGGTTCTTATCGCCGGTAAACCAACTGGTCGGACTGGAGGAGGACGAACCGGAGGGCTGTGGTCGGCGCGCCGAGGTGTAAAAGATGAAACCAACGGCAATGAGAAGAGCGAGAAGGAGTGGTCGTAAAGTGCGCATGAAAGCAGTCCGAGGTTACTGAATGGAATGATAGAGAAAAATCTGCCAGTCTGTCAGTCGGCACTTGCAAGACGCAGGCGCGATTGGGCGGACGGGGAATAGCTGCACTCGTCTCAGACCGCTACATGATGAAGTCAGTGCCGCGGCGCATGATGGGGTGCTGCATTTCCTGCAATTCGTTCTTCACCATGTTCAAGCCGACCATGCATTCCTCGAAATTCTCCGAAAGCTTGCGGAAGAGCGGCGCTACCTTGGCGTACTCGAAGAAATCGAATTTCGAGACGATGTAGTAGCTTTCTTTGCCGGCGCGAATGAAGTCGATGAAGCTCTCCAGTCGGTTGCGGCGAAGCCGATGACTGTTGATGGCCTCCGGGAACATGCCGGTGAAAAACAAAGTGTAGTCGCCGATATGCTTGCGGACCTGGCGCTCGCGGTCGAATGACGGCGCATGGCCGAATACGGGATCCGACTCCAGCAGCATCTCGCCGACGTCGTCGAGTGGTCTGCCGTCAGCGTTGTGAATCTTGTGCAGTTGCTCGTCCTCGCAGAAATCGGTGAGGATGTTCGCTACGTAACAGCAGACCTCTCCGTCGCGTAACGCCAGCGTTTCACTGTAGTGCCTTGATACCACCTCGAAAAAGAAGTCCCGTAACGGATGCGATTCGGAAATCATGTTCGTCCCTACCCCACCGAGGAACCCGGCTCACCGCGGTCTTCGCCGTATTGGGCGCGATTATGAGTACAACCCGCCAACCGCGCAAGTCACTTTCGGTGCTCACGCGATGGGTACTCAGGTAATCGTCTGCCGCAGATTGCGAATATCCTATCTATTTGAATGAGAATTGCAGCCGATAGTTGCGACATCCTGACACTTTGTCAGCAGTGTGAGAGCGCGAGTGCTAATTCGCGGGAACTGCCAATGAAAATGCCTCGCCGCGGCGAGGCATTTCTCTTACCTATAAAGAGAATTACTTCTTGTTGACTGCTTTTTTCAGATCAACGCCGGGGGTGAACTTGGCGACCCGCCGCGATGCGATCTTGATGAGAGAACCGGTCTGCGGATTGCGCCCGTTGCGGGCTTTCCGCTGGTAAACCGAAAACGTTCCGAAACCAGAGAGCGTAACTCTCTCACCTTTTTTCAGTGCCGAGGAAATCCCGGTGATCACCGATTCGACCATGTTGGTTGCGAGCGCCTTGCTGACGTTCGCATCCGCCGCGATCTTTTCGACCAGATGGCCCTTGTTCATTTGCTGCCTCCTTGCACAGGTAGACATCTGCACGCTATTAGGCTTCTCGCGCACCAATGGTGTCAAGAAAAACAGCGGCAAAAACCGCAGCAGAGTGCTGTTTTGGGACTAGACATCCATGTCGGGATTGTGGTTTCAGGCGGCCGCCAGTTCCGGAGCCGGTATGGCCGGAACCGGGACGGCGATGCCGATCGTCTCGCCTAAATCGGCGAATTTCTGCACCCACAGCCTAGATTCAGGGTCACTGCCCTCAGCCAGGCGGGGAAAGAGCGTCTGAAGCAGGCCGTAGAATAGATTCTGCACTTTCACCAGCGGAACCTGGAACGGCAGGCCTTTGATGATCGAGAAAACGGCCTGCATGCGGTCGAGGGTGGCAAGATCTTCGGGCATGGCGGCGAACGCCTGCATCAGCGAGTTGATGCGGCCGCCCAGGGCGTAGCTCAAGCCGGGTCCGTCGAGCTTGATGTTTTCACGGCGAACGGTGTCGAGCAGGGTCGAAATGCGGTCCAGGTCGAGCGGATCGTCCTGGAAGGCGCGGCGCAAGGCAGCATTGATGACAAAGTCGGACGTGACTGACAGCACTTGCGGAAACGGCATGTGGATTTCGCCGAGGAAGCGCATGAGCGAGGCGTGATTGTCGTAAACCTGGCGGTACATCGCTTCCGCCTCGTTGACCACCGAGGCCAGCAGGATTCCGACTACCCTGCGCTGCTCGTCTTTGAACAGCGATTTGAGCGAGTACGACGTGCTGTCGAAGTGGCGGTCGAGCGCGCGAACGGCGTCGGCGATTTCGCTTCGCAAAAAGGCCGCCTCCGCATCCTGCAAGAGACATTGATAGGCAGCTTCACCCTGGAAGGGCCGCACTCCGGCAATGAGGCTGTTATCGCCGAGGTGCAAGACGCTGAACGTGACGTCGGCCGAGTGGCGGGTGATGCGCGAACGAACTTCGGCGTGACCGACGGCAATCTGCAGGCGTCCCGCCTGGAGGATGCGCGAGTCTTTACGCTCGACTTCGTAGGCGTAAATAGAGCTGCAGGGCTCAAATCCGCGGAACAGCGCCCTGATGGCGTAATGCGCGCCGACTCCGAATAGATCGACGCGCGCCGGCCGCACGAAGCGGTCGTAAATCACGGCGCCGTTCTGGTACTCGGAAATGTTCGTGGGCGCCTGCGCCATGAGTTCGATGAAGTGCTGCTCGCGATGATCGCCGAGCAACTTCTGCGCCAGTTGCAGCGCGCGAGCGGCGTACTGGATCACCTGCACGGTCTCGATTCCCGACAGTTCGTCGAAGAACCAGCCGCAGCTGGTGTACATCAGCATGGCGTGCCGCTGCATCTCCAGCAGGCTGAGCAACTCGATCTGCTCGTCTTCGCTGAGTTCGTGCGTTTGGTGCGCGGCGATGAAGTCGTCGACATTGCCGTCGGAGCGATCGAGGACCACGCCGATGTACTCGTCTCGCGCCCGCCAGGGATCGTGCACCAGCTTCTTCGCGTGCTCTTCGTACGGCCCGGCGATGTCGTCGCGCAGCCAGTCGAGCGCGTTGCGCAGTGGCTGTCGCCACTGCTGGTTCCAGCCGGCACGTCCGGAGTTGCAGCCGCAATCGCTCTTCCAGCGCTCCACACCGTGAGCGCAGCTCCAGGCGGTATTGTTGATGATCTCTGCTTCGTGCGTTGGCGGATGCTTCTCGAGAAACTCGCCATAGTTGGTGATTTTCGCCAACTGGTTGGTTTCGATATACGAGAGCGCATAGGCGAGCGCCATGTCGCCGTGGCGATGATGGTGACCGTACGTTTCGCCGTCGGTGGCGATGTGCATCAGTTGCGGATAGCGCCGCTCGGTAAAGCCGCCGATCAGGCGATTGGCGAAGGTTTCGCCGCTGGTGAGCAGCCCTTCGAAGGCGACGGCGCGCGAGATTGGCCCGTCATAAAAGAAGAGCGCGATGCGCTTGCCCGACGGCAACTGGCAAAAGTATGGCAGCTTGGGGTCGATCCGCGCACCCTCGACATTCCGCCACTGGCGTCCCTGGCGGCGAGACTGGCGAGACTGGCTGGGCGCGAGAATGGTGTACTTGATGCCGTGCTCGGCGAGGACCTCGAGCGATTCGAGGTCAGCCGCAGTTTCGGGAAGCCACATCCCTTCCGGAGAGCGCCCGAAGCGCGTCTCGAAATCGCGAATTCCCCAGCGGACCTGCGTTTCCTTGTCGCGACGATTGGCCAGCGGCATGATGAGGTGGTTGTAGCACTGCGCGATAGCGTTGCCGTGTCCGGAAAAGCGTTGCCGGCTTTGGCGATCGGCATCGAGTATGCCCTGGTAGACGTCGGGCGAGTTGGCTTCCATCCACGAGAACAGGGTGGGGCCAAAGTTAAAACTGATTTGCGCGTAATTGTTAACAATGCGAGCAATCCGGCTCTGCGCGTCGAGAATGCGCGAGGCGGCATTCGGCGCGTAGCACTCGGCCGTGATGCGCTCGTTCCAGTCGTGGTACGGATACGCGGAGTCCTGCAATTCGACGGTTTCCAGCCACGGATTCTCGCGCGGTGGCTGATAAAAATGGCAGTGAATACAAAGGTAGCGTTCCATACCCGCGTGTACTTGGATGCAAGAAGCTGGCGGTAGGGCAGGATTTTCCAATGGTTTCCACAAACTTCTTGAGTCGTGCACAGTCAAGGCGCGTGGCGCCCTTGCGTGACGGGACCGAAAGGTGCGACTCTAGATTCGGAACCCTGTGAGAACCTCCGCCAAGACCGCCGCCTGCCTGCTCTGCGATGACAGCGGCTGGAAACCTGCTGCTGACGGCCGCGTTACCCGTTGCGATTGCCGCCTGCGCGCCCGCGGGACCACGCTGGAAGAGGGCGCCCATATCCCGAAACGCTACAGCCGTTGCGACTTTGGGACCTTCCAGACTGACCTGCCTGACCTTATTGCGGCCGAGCACCAGTCGCTGCACACGGCGCGTTTCCGCGCGATGAGGTTTGTCGAGGAATATCCGAACGACAAGACGGGGCTGTTGTTCATGGGACCGACCGGGACGGGAAAGACTCACCTGGCGGTGGCGACGATTCGCGGACTGATGGAGATGAGGGGCGTCTCGTGCCTGTTCTGCGATTATCGGGAACTGCTGCGGGAGATTAAAGCGTCGTGGTCTCCGACGGTACAGGCAACGGAACTGGACACGCTGCGCCCGGTGCTGGAGACGGAAGTAGTGTTGATTGACGATCTGGGAGCGTCGGCGACGCAGACTCCGTGGGAGCGCGATACGGTCGCGTACATCCTGAACAAGCGATATAGCGACGAACTGACGACCATCATTACGACGCATCTGATCGACAAACCCAGCCCCGCGGCGGAAGTGCCGGAGCCGGTTTCCGCTTTTGCTCGAGTCAGCCGCGATCGGAAAGAGGCCGACCGGGCTATGCGCGACGACACGCTCGGGGCTCGCATTGGCGACCAAATGCGAGCGCGCGTCCACGAAATGTGCCGGAAGGTGGAGATCAACGCGAGGGATTTTCGAGATCGTGTGAAGTAATTAACCACCAAGGGCACCAAGGATCACCAAGGAATTCTGTAGAGAAAATCTCTAAAATCTTTCGTGTTACTTGGTGTCCTTAGTGGTTATTTCTTTTTGGGGACGCTCAGTCACGGCCTTTCCGGCCGAACCAGGTAACGCCGTCTTCGGACCGTCTTTCAGCAACAAGTCAATACTCGGAAACGCGTAAATCGTAGGCGCGTGGTTCTGCATCAGGCCGCCGGTGTCGGCCGTCGGGCCGTAGTTCGAGTGCAGGTCGTGCCGCAGCATGCGCAGCATCGCCATCTGCTGGCCGCGATGATGTGAAGTGTGCGTCACTCGGCGCACCATTACCCACGCGCGCGAGCGCTCGACGTCGAAGAACTTTGTCGTACCTTCCCACCAGGCGTCGTCTGTGGTCTGCAACTGCTCCAGGCGCTTGCCGCTGAGGTCCGCATATTTCTTAATGAAGTTCAGCCGCGTCTCCGGATCCGGCAAAGGCCGCGCGCCAACTTCGACGCCCAGCATGTTTCGGAACCACAGGTCTTCGCTGACGCACTGGTGCACCATTTGCTCATGGACGCTGCGTCCGCGAGGATCGTCGGGGTGAGGGCGGCGGGGCAGTTCGTCATCGCGAAATTCGCTCCAGACACTGAGGACCTTGATGCGTTCGGTGGCGTACGTATCGATGAGGAAGTCGTAGCGCATGGGGACCTCCGTTGAGGAGGTCGATGATAGCGAACCACACACCACGGTGTCGCGGATGTTATTTATGAAAGGAGCCGCACGGGAGCATTCAGCAGCGTACAATGAAGATATCTTAGGAAAACAGGGAGTTTCGATGTCTGCACGTGTGTGCAAGTGTTCCCACGACAAGCGCGATCACCAGGTAATCGCCTCTTCCGGCCGTGGTGCGTGCTGCAACTGTGTTTGCGACGCTTTTGTTTCCAGCTCGCCGAAAGCGCCGAGGCCAAAGCCGATTACGCCGGACGAACAGCCGCTGCCTGCTCGCAACAGCTGGATCCTACGGTAAGCCGCCCGTTTAGAGTTCCTGGCCCTTCCTCTACACCGCGACCATCTGCTGCTGGTATTCCTCGTATGTTCCCTTGAAATCCGTGATCTGGTGGTCGCTTTCGAAGTGCCAGATGCGCGTCGCAACTTCGTCGATCAGGTCGTGATCGTGTGTGACCAGCAGCACCGTTCCCTGGTAGCGCTGCAGCGCGATGTTCAGCGCGTTGATGGATTCGAGATCGAGGTGGTTCGTCGGCTCGTCGAAAACCAGCACATTCGGCTTCTGCAGCATCAGCTTGCAGAACAGCAAACGCGCGGCCTCGCCACCGGAGAGCACATCGGTCTTTTTCTGTCCCTCTTCGCGGGCGAAGAGCATCTGGCCCAGCAGTCCACGAATTTCTTCCGTGGACGCGCCCGGATCGAAGCGGTGCAGCCATTCCAGAGCGGTCATGCCTTTTTCGATCAGCGGGCGATGGTCTTGCGGGAAGTAGCCCACTGCGGCCTCATGGCCCCAGATGACCTTGCCACCATCGATGAATGAGCCGCCGTAACCGCTGGTCGCCCGTAATTCCGATTCCGGGATGGTCGGAGAGTTTGCCAGCAGCGCGTTCACCAGCGTCGTTTTGCCGGCGCCGTTGCGTCCCATGAGGGCGATCCTCTCGCCGCGCGTAACGTTGGCGGTAAACTCGCGCACGACTTCCTTCTCGCCATACGACTTCGTCACCTTACCTAGTTCCAGGATGTGCTTGCCCGAGGGCCGCTTCTGGTCGAAGCGGATATACGGACGCTGGATGTTCGACTTCGCCAACTCGGTTAGTTGCAGACGCTCGACTTCCTTCCGTCGCGATTGCACCTGGCTCGAGCGTGTTCCGGCGGCGAATCGAGCGATGAATTCGTTCAACTGCGAAATCTTCTTTTCACGCTGCGCGTTCTGCGATTCGATCTGCGAGCGGATTTGCGTCTTCTGCAGCACCATTTCGTCGTAGGTACCGGTATAAGTGATGATCGTTTCGTAGTCGATGTCGGCGATGTGCGTGCACACGCTGTTCAGGAAGTGGCGGTCGTGCGAGATGACGATCAGCACGCCATCGTAGCGGTTCATGAACTCCTGTAGCCAATGGATCGAATCGAGATCGAGGTGGTTGGTAGGTTCGTCGAGCAGCAGCGCCTGCGGATGCCCGAACAGCGCCTGCGCCAGCAGCACGCGCACCTTCTGGCCGCCCTGCATCTCGCCCATCTTGCGCTCGTGCAACTCGTCGGGAATGTCGAGACCCTGCAGCAAGAGCGCGGCGTCGGTCTCGGCCGTGTAGCCGTCTTCTTCGCCGACGATGCCTTCCAGTTCGCCGAGCCGCATGCCGTCTTCGTTGGACATGTCGTGCTTGGCGTAGATGTGCTCACGCTCTTCCATCGCCTTCCACAGGCGGCGGTTGCCCATGATAACCGTGTCGATGACGCGGTACTGGTCGAACGCGAACTGGTCCTGGCTGATGACGCCAAACTTCTTCGGGCGCACGACGGAGCCCTTCTGCGGCTCCAGTTCGCCGGTCAGCAGCTTCATGAACGTCGACTTGCCCGCGCCGTTCGGCCCGGTCAGGCCGTAGCGCTTGCCATCGGTGAAAGCGGTGGAAACTTCTTCAAACAGGACTTTGGCGCCGTAGCGCATGGATACGTTACTTACGGAAATCATTGGTTTTTCTTGGGGTCTGCGGGGATTGCGCCGTGAGGCGGGTCGCAGCTATGTAATAAGGATAACACGTGACGCCCTAGTATCCCTGAGATACAGTTGAGCTCTCGCGACCTATATTCTGTTATTTCTAAGCCAAACCCGCGGTCCGCTCTGGTTCCCATTGGCATGGTTGGCTTTCGGTGCGGCCGCCGTGGCGGCCTGTGTTCTCTGGGATCGCCGTTATCGAAGCAAAGCCGGTCCGTCTAAAAGGCAGGACCGGTTTTCATTTGTCGCAAGACACAGAAGAATTTGCGGTGATCTTCCTGTAGACTCCTTCTGCTCAGCTTCTCCCGTCCGCTATGAAGTCAGCTTTGTTTCTTGTCACACTGCTCGCGTCCATCGCCTTGTTCGCCCAATCCGATCCGAC
>Ga0335069_10003490_pt1 | contig 23723 bp, 15 predicted proteins | sample Lox_Sample_11_FD_206714 | JGI IMG/M metagenome (GOLD analysis project Ga0335069, IMG submission 206714) | Soil microbial communities from Loxahatchee National Wildlife Refuge, Florida, United States - Lox_Sample_1.1 | ecosystem: Environmental > Terrestrial > Soil > Wetlands | place: USA... | reverse complement strand
GGCACGAGATGTGCCGCAAATGAGCCGATCCCATCAGAGCCAGAGTGTTCTCGCTTGCCGCGCGGTGACTTGCTCCGTGGAACCCGTAGCGACGAATGCCGTAGTCCGTGCGCCACTCATACGGCACAGCGTAGGTCGTGGCGGCCTCATCCATCTGGCGCCATGTTCCCGTCTCGATCACGGCAACCAGCGGTACTCCCGGCAGCACGGTGCGGAAGGCTTCGATCGCTTCGATGTAGGGCGGATTGTGCGCAGGAGCCAGAAAGGAGAATGTGCGCAGGGCTTCGACAAACGCATCATCGATGATCTGTGGAGCGGCGAAACTTCCGGCATGGACTGCTTTGAATCCAACCGCATTGATCTCCGACAGGCTGCTCAACGGTTTGCCCTCGCCGCAAATTGCCGCAAAGCAGTTGCGGATCGCTTCGAGGTAGTTGGCGCAGGCCCCGCCGGGCTGCCCGATCCGCTCGACACGCCCTTCGGCAATCACCTGCTCCGAGGGCATCTCAAGGACCCTGAACTTGAACGACGTGCTGCCAATGTTCGGGATAAGACACTTCATTCGACTAACTCTTGATTGAATATGAATAATAGTCTATTATTTCAATCAAAGTCAATCAACTATTCTGATTGATTCTGGACAAAACTGCTCCAAATATGCTGGGAGCACGGCCGGACAGGACAAGCTTCAGATAAGGGTTCAGCCCTATGTCGCTCGAACGCATCGATGAACTGGGGATCGTCGGCGCAGGCGGGGGTGGTTTCCCCGCTGCTGTGAAATTTAAAACCAGGGTCTCGACGGTCATCGCCAACGCCGCCGAGTGCGAGCCGCTTCTGCACAAGGACAAGGAGCTGCTTCATCAGCAGTTCGAGCCTTTCCTGCGAGGCCTGCTCGACACCATGAGCCTGGTCGGCGCCAGCCAGGGCGCAATCGGAATCAAAGACAAGTATCACGAGCTCATTGAGGAGATCGGCACCAGGATTCCATCGCACGTGAGCGTCGTCCCATTGCCCGATGTCTATCCGGCCGGCGATGAATTCATCCTGGTGCACATGGTCACCGGGCGCGTGATTCCTCCAGGCGGATTGCCGAAGGATGTCGATGTCGTCGTCTCCAACGTCGAGACGTTGATGAATATCGGTCTCGATCGGCCGGTCACGCACAAATACCTCACAGTGGCCGGCGCGGTAAAAAACCCGGTCACTCTGCGCGTGCCGGTTGGCACACCAATCTGCGAGGTGATCGACGCGGCGGGCGGAGCGACCACCGACTCCATCGGCGTGCTCCTGGGCGGTGTGATGATGGCTCGCCCGGCCGCGAGTCTCGACGATCCGGTAACAAAAACAACGGGCGGTATCGTCGTTCTTCCCGCGGATCACAAGCTGATCCAGCGGCACAACGCGCCGGCCATTCAGATTCGTCGTATCGGTCGATCTGCCTGCGATCAGTGCCGCTTCTGTACCGAGTTCTGTCCCCGGTTTCTGCTGGGCCACCCGATTGAGCCTCATCGCGCGATGCAGTCCCTGGGATTCGACATGGGCCAGGATGCGATGGTGGCCACGCTCTATTGCTGCGAGTGCAATTTGTGCACCATGTACGCCTGCCCCGAGGACCTGGACCCGAAGAACGTGTGCGTCATGGCGAAGCCTTTGGCTCGCGAGCGCGGACTGGTGTTCAAGGGAGATCCAAAATCGATTGTGCCGCACCCGATGGCGGAGTTTCGCCGCGTGCCCATGCGCAGGCTCATCGCACGCCTCGGCCTCAGCGACTTCAACAACGTCGGCCCGCTTGTCGACCACGTCTTCCGCCCGCGTGAGGTCAAGCTTCCTCTGAAGCAGCACGCGGGCGTGCCCGCCGTTGCAACGGTCAAAAACGGTGACCGCGTACATGCCGGAGATTTAATCGCTGCTCCTGAACAAGGAAAACTGGGCGCCCGCATCCATGCGAGCATCGACGGCATCATCTCCCTGGAACGGGATGCGATCGCCATCCGAGCCTGAAAGCACGAAGGAGAAAACCCATGACTGAACTCAATTCCATCGGGCTGGTCGAACTCTCCAGCGTGGCTGTCGGCTACCTCGTGCAGGATGTCATGTTGAAGGCCGGCTCGGTGCAAATGTTGCTTGCTCGCAGCATCTGTTCCGGCAAATATCTCGTCGTCGTTGCTGGCGATGTCACATCGGTCGACGCCGCCCTGGCTGCCGGAGCGACTGCTGCCGGCGCGTCGCTGATCGAGCGCAAGCAGATCACGCGTGTTCATCCCTCGGTGTTCCAGGCCATTTCGAATGCCGTCGAAATCGACCCCGCCCAGATGCGCGCTATCGGCATTGTTGAAACCTTCTCTGCGGCCAGCATCATCGCGGTCGCCGATGCGGCGATCAAGGCCGCGAATGTCGCCCTGGTTCGGGTTCATCTTGCCATGGCACTCGGCGGCAAAGGCTTTGCGCTGATGGCGGGAGAAGTCTCGAGTGTGCAGGAAGCTGTCGCCGTGGGAAGCCGGGTGGCCGCCGAAGACGGCATGCTGGTGGGAAAAGGGGTCATTCCGGCCCCATCGCCCGAGCTGTTCCGCGACTACATCTGAGAGGCTTCCCTTTCATTGCCAAGCGCGTTCGGACGGGTTCCGTCTCCCCTGCGTCCCGATTGCCATCCTGGGCTCTCCGGACCCGGCATTTTCCACTTTCCGGCGTCACAAAAATTCAAAAGAGAATTTTTTTCTCTTCCGAATTGTCGCGGTTTCCTGCTACATTGCTTTGCGCACCTGTCCAGCTCGTTTTTTCGGCGCTGAAACGGGGCTGTCGCGCCTTGTTTCGGCCCGCAGAATTCGCGTTCTCCACTCGCGAAAGGAGAAGTAATGATCCGCCAGATTTTGCAATCCCAAACAGTCAAACTGGCTGCGTCTTTTCTGTTTGCGGCCGCGGTTGTCGCCGGCGCGCAGGATAAGACCGCATCCGATCCCCTGAAGAGCGGCTTCCAGAATCCACCGCAGAGCGCCCGGCCGCGCGTGTGGTGGCACTGGATGAACGGAAACATCACTAAGGAAGGCATCAAGCTGGACCTGGACTGGATGCATCGAGCCGGCCTCGGTGGATTCCAGAACTTCGATGCGGCACTCCAAACGCCGCAGGTCGTCGATCATCGCCTGGCCTACATGACTCCCGAATGGAAAGACGCATTCAAATATGCGATCACAGTCGGAAATCAGTACGGAATGGAGATGGCCATCGCCGGATCGCCTGGGTGGAGCGAAAGCGGCGGCCCATGGGTACCGGGCCCGGAGGGCATGAAGAAGTACGTGTGGAGCGAGACGAATGTGGAGGGCGGAAAACCGTTTTCTGGTGTACTCCAGCATCCGCCCACCCGCACAGGCGCATTCCAGAACATTGGAATTCACGACGATCTGGGCACGAACAACGAGACCAAGATTCCCGAGTTCTATGCGGACGCGGCTGTCTTCGCCTACAAGAAGGCCGCAAGCGACGTCACCGTCGAAGCATTGAACGCGAAGATTACATCGAATGGTGATTCGTTCGACCCCAGCGTTCTCTCCGATGGCGATCTTGAGAAGACGACCGGAGTGCCGATTCCGGCAGCCGGCGAGGTTTCCTGGATCCAATACGAGTTCCCACAGCCACAGTCTGTCCATTCGATCACGTTCGTGATGAAGAGCTTCAGCTTCATCCAGGCCATGATCGCAGGAGTCTCGGACCCCGAGATGAATCTGGAAGCGAGCGATGATGGACAGACGTTCCGGCAGATCGCCAAACTTGAGAGCAGCGAAGCGCCAGAACACACGATCTCGTTTGCTCCCGTCACCGCAAAGTACTTCCGCGTCACATTCAAACGGACTCCGCCGCCACCCCTTCCGGAGTGGGCAACGGGGATTGATCCATCCTCCTTCGGAATCAAGATCCCTCCGAAGCCGACGAGCTTCGAAGTCGCCGAACTGGTGCTCCATCCCGGCGCGCGCGTGGATCATTTTGAAGACAAAGCCGCCTTCGTCCCCGAGCCCGATCTCTATCACTTTGCAACGCCCGGCGTCGCGCCGGAGGATGCAGTGGCCAAATCCGATGTTGTCGATCTAACGTCCAAGATGAGCAAAGATGGCCAGCTCGACTGGACGCCGCCACCGGGCAACTGGGTCATCGTCCGCCTGGGCTATTCGCTACTGGGCATCACCAACCACCCTGCCACTCCTGAAGCCACTGGTGTTGAGGTGGACAAGCTCGATCGTCGCTACGTCAAGAACTACTTCGAGAAATATCTCGATAGCTACAAGGAAACAGTCGGCCCGGATCTGATTGGCAAGAAGGGCATTCACTATGTGATTAACGACAGCTGGGAAGCTGGTTCGCAGAACTGGACCGACAACATGATCGCGGACTTCAAGAAGCTGCGCGGTTACGATCCCACACCCTGGCTGCCCGTACTCACAGGCCAGGTGGTCGAAAGCGCCGAGGCAAGCGATCGCTTCCTTTGGGACTTCCGCAAGACCATTGCGGACCTCATCGCCAACGAACACTACGGTCAACTCGAAGAGACGCTCCACGAATGGAACATGGGGCACTACGGCGAGTCGCACGAAAGCGGCCGCGCTTTTGTTGCCGACGGAATGGAAGTGAAGAAGTTCAACGAAGTTCCGATGAGTGCGATGTGGACGCAGACTCCGGGCCTCAACCACGAGCAGTTTGGCTACAATGCCGACGATCGTGAATCGGCATCCGTGGCCCACATCTACGGCCAGAACATCGCAGCCGCGGAATCGATGACGGCGGCGGCAGCCCCCTGGGCCTGGTCTCCGGCCACACTCAAACCGACCGCCGATCAGGAGTTCCTGAATGGCATCAACCGCTTTGTCATTCACGAATCGGCCCACCAGCCGCTGGTTGGAAAAGCGCCGGGCATGACCCTTGGACCGTTCGGGCAGTGGTTCAATCGCAATGAAACCTGGGCCGACGAAGCATGGTCGTGGATCGATTATCTGGCTCGCACCAGCTTCATGCTGCAGGAGGGCAAGTTCGGAGCAGACCTCATCTACTTCTATGGCGAAGACTCCAACCTGACGGCAATCTTCGCAGAGAAGTCGCCCAATGTTCCCGCGGGCTTCGGCTTCGACTATGTCAATGCCGATGCGCTCATCCACGAACTGCATGTAGTCAATGGACGCATCGAGACCAAAGGCGGCATGAGCTATCGACTCCTGGGACTCGATCCCTACAGCCAGCATATGTCGCTGCCTGTGCTCCGCGCGATTCACAAGTTGGTGGAGGACGGCGCAGTCGTAGCCGGACCGAAGCCGAAAGACGATGCGAGTCTCGCGGACGATTCTGCGGAGTTCCAGAAACTGAACGCTGAACTGTTTGGCGATGGAACCGGCACACACACGGTCGGCAAGGGGAAAGTCTATGCCGGCCAAAACCTCGGCGACGTCTTCCAGGCGTTGAACGTCGCTCCGGACTTTGACTACACGAAGCCAGCAAGCGATACGCGTCTCGAGTTCGTGCATCGCAGACTCAGCGACGGCGACGTCTACTTCGTCGACAACCGCGGCGACAATCCGCAGAAAGTCGATGCCACCTTCCGCGTGTCGGGCAAGGAAGCCGAGCTGTGGCATGCGGAGACAGGCAAGTCCGAGCCGGCAAGCTTCAAGATCGCAGACGGGCGCACAACCGTTCCTCTCGACCTTGAGCCCTGGGGTAGCGTGTTCGTCGTGTTCCGCAAGGCAACAACGGCGACCAGCCGCGATCTGCCTATGGGAGAAAAGAAGGATCTGGCGACCCTCGACGGTTCCTGGAAGGTTAGCTTCCAGAGCGGTCGTGGCGCGCCGGATTCTGTCACACTCGACAAACTCGAATCCTGGAATCAGAGTTCCGATCCGGGCGTGAAATACTTCTCCGGCACCGGCACTTACACCAAGAGCTTCGATGCCCCGGCATCCTGGGCGGCAAAGGGTGCTCAGGTTTGGATCGACCTGGGTGATGTGAAAAACCTCGCGGAAGTCTCGTTGAACGGCAAGTCGCTTGGGGTCGTCTGGCATGCGCCATATCGCGTCAACGTCACTTCGGCGCTCAAACCCGGTGCCAACGAACTGGTCGTGAAAGTGACCAACGCCTGGGTGAACCGGCTCATCGGCGATGAGCAGCCAGGCGCCACACGCTACACGTTTGCCGATGTGAAGCCCTATCGCGCAAATTCGCCGCTGCTTCCATCGGGCCTGATTGGGCCGGTGGACGTGTATTCAATCAACAAGTAGGCCATCCCTAACTCGACCGCCAGGCACATGCTGATTTCAGGTGTGCCTGGCTTTTTTCATTCTCTGGAATATGGAGTGACATTGTGGCAGAGACACCGGAAGACAAATCGACAAGTGGCAAGCAACCAAAGCGCTATGCCTTCATGCTGCGTCTTCGCCCTGGTACCGAAGATGCCTACGAGGCTGCGCATCGCGCGGTGTGGCCTGAGATGCTCGCGCTGCTCAAGAGTGCCGGGATCAGCGAATACTCGATCTACCGCCGCGACGACCTGCTGATTCTTGCCTTACGCACGGAGAATTTCGGCGCGACCTGGGACAAGATCGACAACCACCCGGTGAATCTGCGCTGGCAGGCAGCGATGGCGCCGTACTTTGCTCCCATCGAAGGACTGCGTCCCGGCGAGCGATTCCCGATGCTGGAAGAGGTGTTCTACCTGCCCTAGACGCTTATCGGGATCTTCTCACTTGTCCTCAGAGTGATTGTTCAGTGTCTCCGGCGTGACCACCTTGTGGCGAACATAGTTGTACGGTGGCACCGCGTACCCGCGCAGCATGGAGATCCCGAGCTGGATCAGGCGTGGGCCATAGGTCTCCGCTTCGTGCGAGATGCTGCCGATCAGGGCGCTTTGCCCGGAACGCATCTCCTCGAGCGCGTCCGGAATACAGTCCTGTCCAACGACGGCAATGTCGTTCTCGCGGCCGAACTGCCTTGCCGCATCGAGCACACCCAATGCACTCGAATCCGTCGCTGCAGCTACCAGAATGCGCTGACTGCCGGGATTGTTCTGCAAAAACTCACCCACAGCCAAACGGCTTGGATTGCGCGATCCGCGCCCGTCAATCTGAATCAGCTGTTCCGGCGTGACGCTGCGCAACCGCTGCTTCACAGCTTCGAAAGCGCCGGTAATGCGGCTTTGCACAAAACTGCCCGCCTCGTTGAAGCCGACCCCAAGTACCCAATCGACATGTCCCTTCCACTTCCGTTGCGCGTGCTGCGCCAACAGGGTTCCAGCTTCGACGCCGCACTCGAAATTATCGACGCCGAAGTAGGTCGCATTCGGATGGGGAACATCGATGGCAATCACCGGAATGTCGGCCTTCTTGAAGATGTGCGCCACACGGGGACCGACCGACTCCTCGGCCTGGAACTCCAGCACCAGGTCCACTCGCTTCTCCGCAAATTCCATCGCGTTGCGCACGGCCGTTTCCGTCTCGAAACGGTTGTCGAGCAGCAGCAGCTCGATCCCCGCGGCAGCCGCAGCCGTTGCGACACTACGCGATACGGCTTGCGAAAACGGCAGGTCCGCGCTCTGCACCGCGAAGCCAAAGCACAGACGCCGCGGCCTTGCCACCAGACGGTATTGCCCGTTCAGCGTCTGGGCAACATAGCCGCGGTGAACCAGAGTCTTTAGAATGCGGTAAACGCTCGTTTTCGAGATGCGAGTCTCTTTGTAAACGTCCTCAAGGCTGATGGGCCCGTGGACCTGCTCAAGAAGCTCCAGTACGTCGAGCCCTTTGGAAAGGATTGGAATCAGGTAGAGACGCTTAATCTTTGCTTTGGGCAACTTCGATCTCCCAGGCCTGCAATTTCAATAGTGAAACTCGCGAAGAAACAGCATACAGCCTCGGCTTGAAGATGCGTAAGTCTTGAGCAAAGATATCGGCACGTTGATGTCGAGGTTCCATTGGGCGGAAGCCGCAAACCAGTGGATCTCGTACCTGGTGCAATAGACAAACTAAACTCCTATAGGATAACGTTGCTATCGAAATCGAGGCTCGTCCATGCACGCGTCACTCTTCATCACCTGCTATAACGACACCTTGTTTCCTGAGACCGGACGCGCTGTCGTCTCTCTGCTGGAACGACTTGGGGTCGAACTCGATTTTCACCCGCAACAGACCTGCTGCGGCCAGATGCATGCCAACACCGGATTCCGCAGTGAGGCCTATTCGCTGGCAAAGCGACTGGTGCGCCTCTACGCGGACGTCGAGCACATCGTGATTCCTTCCTCTTCCTGTGTGGCGATGATCCGCGATCAGTATCCCGGTCTCTTTGAGGAGCTGGGGAATGATTCTCTGCGCCGCGAATTCGCTGCCTTTCTGCCGCGCGTTTACGAACTGAGTGAGTTCCTTATCGACAAGCTCGGTGTGGAGGACGTCGGGGCGTACTTTCCGCATCGCGTGACGTATCACGCCAGCTGCCACGGACTGCGCGGCATTCATCTCGGCGATCGGCCGTTTCGCCTGCTGGCCAAGGTGCGCGGACTCGATCTGGCCCCTTTGCCGAATCTCGATCGCTGTTGTGGCTTCGGCGGGACATTTTCAGTGAAGAACGCCGAAGTCTCTTCCGCGATGCTCGCCGTCAAACTGCAGGATGTGCTCGGCACGCAGGCTGAGTATTGCACCGCTCTCGACAACAGCTGCCTGATGCACCTGGGTGGCGCGATGCATCGGCAATATGCCGGGATGAAGACCATCCACATGGCACAAATTCTGGCGAGCACAGAAAGTGCGCCCATGGAGGCGCTCCTATGAGCCACATAGTTGAGCATCCCGTACTCGATCCAAGGCTGGCTCCTCCGTTTCCGCAGGCTGCCTTGCCCGTGTTGCGCAATCCGCAGCTGCGCAAGAACGTGGCGCATGCGATCGACGTGATTCAGACCAAGCGTGGAAAGCTGATCCACGAAAAAACCGATTGGCAGGATCTTCGATCGGCCGCGGCAGCAATTCGCACGCATGTGCTCGAGAATCTCGGCGCGTATCTGGAGCAATTCGAAGCGCGCTGCACGGCGGCCGGAGGGCATGTCCATTGGGCCTCCGATGCCGCGGAAGCCCGACAGATCATCCTCGACCTTCTGCGCCAGGAAAAAGCTACCGAGGTCATCAAGATCAAGACAATGACCTCGGCGGAAATTCAGCTGAATCCATTTCTGCAGGCTGCAGGGCTCGGTGTCTTCGAAACAGACCTGGCCGAGATCATTCTGCAACTGGGAAACCAGGAACCGTCCCATATCGTTGTCCCCGCGCTGCATATCAACCGCAGCCAGGTGCGAGAGATCTTCGCCAAGAGCATGGGGCGGCCCGAGCTCTCCGACGATCCGCATGCTCTCACCGACGCAGCCCGCACCTACCTGCGGCGCAAGTTCCTCGATATTCCGTCGGCCATCAGCGGAGCCAACTATCTGATCGCGGAGACCGGCGGAGTGGCCATCGTGGAGTCGGAAGGCAATGGCCGCATGTGTCTCACGCTGCCCAGGACCCTGATCACCCTGGCAGGGATCGAAAAGGTCCTGCCCCGATTCGACGATCTCGAAGTCATGCTCCAGGTGCTGGCGCGTTCGGCGACGGGCGAACGCATGAATCCCTATACCTCGCTTTGGAACGGCGTCACGCCAGGCGATGGTCCTCAGAATTTCCACGTTGTGCTGCTCGACAATGGACGCTCTTCGATTCTCGCCAAAAAGAGGGAGCGTCAGACGCTGCGCTGTATCCGCTGCGCTGCTTGCATGAACTCGTGTCCGGTATACCGGCAGACAGGAGGGCATGCATATGGATCGGTCTATCCGGGCCCAATCGGAGCCATCCTGACACCGCAGCTGATGCAGATGCACCACGCGCAATCGCTGCCGTACGCCTCTTCACTCTGCGGAGCCTGCTATGAGGTCTGCCCCGTCAAAATCAACATCCCGGAGATTCTGCTCGAGTTGCGCTCACAGGTAGTCGACCAGGAACGCCATGACCTCGGCCGCTTCTTCGATCCGTTGTACCTCGGGCTCCGGGCCGCGGGTGTCATCCTCTCGCGCGCATGGCTCTTTCACGCCGTGCAACGCCTTGGCCGCATCGGCGGTTCGTTCGTCACGCGCAAAGACGGATGGATTCACGCCATGCCCTCCGTGGGCGGCAAGTGGACCCAGACGCGCGATCTGCGCGGTTTCCCAAAAGACACTTTTCACGCGTGGTGGCAACAGAATCGCGCCAGGCAAAGTGAGAAAGGGGCAAAGTGATGGCAACTCTCTCATCCCGTGAAAATGTACTGGGGCGTATTCGCCAGGCAACGGCATCGGTGGCGCTGGCGCCCGATACGCTCGCGGCCGGATATGCATCGATTCCGCGCTCCTACACGCGCAAAGGAAGCCTTTCCAGGGCTGCGACCATCGAATTGGTCCTGGAGAGACTGCGCGATTACGACGCGGAGGTGATCGAGACAAAACCCGAGAGCCTTTCCGATGCGATCCACAGAGTTCTGGCGGCGAGCGGACGCCGGACATTTGTGGTTCCTCCAGGCCTGCCTCCAGCCTGGATGCCTCCCGGTTTCGAATGGATGATCGATCGTGGATTGAGTCACGAGCAGATCGAGAAGGCCGACGGCGTGGTGACCGGGGCTGCTGGCGCGATCGCAGATTCCGGCACCATTGTGCTGCATCACACGGCGAGCGAAGGGCGCCGCGTGCTGACTCTGCTCCCTGACTGGCATTTGTGCGTTCTCTTCGCCAGCCAGGTCGTTGAGACTCTTCCGGAATACTTCGCCCGCGTCGACCTGTCGCCTGCACTGGTCACGTGGATCTCAGGGCCAAGCGCAACGGCGGACATCGAGATGACCCGTATCAAGGGCGTGCATGGGCCGCGGCACCTCAATGTGATCCTGGTGCACGACGAAGCCTGAAGCCTTCTTGCTTGGCCGGCGCACCAGGATTCGTTGCTCCTAGCTCCGCTTGCTCAAGACGTCGGCTTCGTACTTGCGCACGGTGTTCAGCCACTCGCCTCCGTGAGGCACGTCCTTGGTGACGCAGTAGTACTCCCACACAGCGGGCCACGGCAGCGACTTGGCTTCTTCCATCAGGGCGAGACGCGTCGTGTAGTCAAAACGGCATTCGGCCTTCATCAAGGCTTCACGCGGCTCAAGAAGCGCATAAAGCAGTGCCTTGCGGAAATTCCTGGTACCGATGACCCACGCGGCAACGCGATTGATGCTGGCGTCAAAATAGTCAAGCCCAATGTGGGTCTTCTTCAGGCCGTTCGAGCGCACAATCTCCTGCGCAATACCAACCGTCGCGTCATCGAACAGAACAACGTGGTCGCTATCCCAGCGCACCGGCCGCGACACGTGCAGCAGGATCTCATCCAGGAAACAGAGGCATGTTGAGATCTTGTCAGCCACGTTCTCTGTGGGATGAAAATGCCCCGCGTCGAGACAAAGCAGCGTTTTGCGCGTCGCCGCATAGGCCATATAGAACTCGTTGGAACCGACGGTGCACCCTTCGACGCCGATTCCGAACAGTTTCCCTTCCACCGCTACCTTATGGTGCTTTCCTCCAAACGCCTCCATGATCGCGTCGAGGGCCTCAATCAGCCTTTGACGCGGCGCCAGCCGGTCGGCGGGAGTGTCCTTATACCCATCCGGCACCCAGATGTCCATGACCGCGGGATTCTTCAACTGCTGGCCCATGTAGTCGCTGACTCGGCGGCTCGCAACACAGTGATCGATCCAGAACTTTCTGATCTCCTTATCCGGGTGGCTCAACGTGAGGTTCTGCGCGCTCTTGGGATGAGAGAAACACGTCGGATTGAAGTCGAGCCCAAGCCGCTGCGTCTTCGCCCAATCGACCCAGCCCTTGAAGTGGCGCGGCTCAATCTTGTCGCGTTCCACCGGCTTGTCTGTTTCCAGATAGATCGCATGGAGGTTGACGCGCTTGGGCCCCGGAATGAGGGTGAGCGCGAGTTCCAGATCCGAGCGCAGCTCCGCCACATTGCGCGCGCGGCCGGGATAGTTTCCCGTGGCCTGGATGCCGCCGGTCAGGCTCGCATCGGCGCTCTCAAAGCCCAAAACATCGTCTCCCTGCCAGCACTGGATCGAGATCGGAACCCCATCCAATTGCTCCAGCACACGGCCCGTGTCGATGCCATATTCGGCATAACGCTCCTGGGCAAAGGCATACGCCTCTTCGATTTTCTTTTGTGTTACGCGCATGGCTCTCCTTTCTCTTCCTTGGCGGCAAGCAATCCATCGAAGCACTCGAGCGCACGCCGGGGCACCGCGGCCGCTGGCTGAAATTCATGCATCTCGAATGAAGAGCAGATCAAGGCTCGCGCCTCATTTAAGTTCTCAAGCACACCTAACGCGATCATCTGTGCGCTCAGGTTTCCGAGCGCTGAAGCTTCCACGGGACCGGCGATCACCGGTAACCCGCATGCATCGGCACAAAGCTGGTTCAACAACCGGTTCTGACAGCCGCCCCCCACGATTCGAATGCGGGTCAGCTTGCGGTGGCACAGAGCTTCAATCTGCTCTTTCACGTTTCTGTAGGAAAGTGCAAGGCTGTCAAAGACACATCGGGCAATCTGATCGGGAGTCTCGGGAACGGGCTGATGCGTGCTGCGGCAGTAGTTGCGAATCGACTCCGTCATGGAGGCGGGGTTGAGAAACTGGTGGTCGTTCACATCAATAATGGAGCGCCACGGCTCCGCGGCTGCCGCCCGCTCCACCAGAGCACCAAAATCCGTGATCTTCTGCTCCTCGCACACACGCTGGATGGGCCACATTCCCATGATGTTCTTGAGTACGCGAAAACGCCTTTCCAGCCCACCTTCGTTGGTAAAGTTCATGCGCCGGGCTTCGGGTGTGGCGATGGGCGTCATGCTCTCGATGCCCATCAGCGACCAGGTCCCGGAGCTGATGTAAGCCTCGTCGGCGCTCTCCAAAGGAGTTCCGGCTACGGCGGAAGCGGTATCGTGAGTAGCCGGAGCGATGACCTTCAACCCCAGCGCGGCCCCGGTGCCGTCGCCCAGCAGCGTACCGGCGGGAATCGGCGATCGCATCAGCGTGCGCTTCAGCCCGATGGCATCCATCAGAACCGGATCCCATTCGCCATCCAGGCCGCATATCTGCGTCGTGGTCGCCTCGGTGTATTCGTTGGCCAGAACTCCCGAGAGCCGGAAGTGCAGATAATCCGGGATCATGAGAAAGTGGCGGGCAGCGTCGATCCACTCCGGGTGTTGCTCCACACACGCCGCAAGCTGGTAGAGCGTGTTGATCGTCAAGAACTGGACACCCGTTCGGGAATAGATGTCCTCGGCGCAAATACGCTGCTGCACGCGCTCCATCATGCCTTCGGTTCGCTTGTCCCGGTAGCAGACGGGTAGGCCTACGAGCCGAAGATCCTCATCGAGCAGGACGTAATCCACTCCCCAGCTATCGACGCCCAGGCTCGCCAGCGTACCTGACGCTGCCGCCAGTGGCAGGAGCCGTTCGATTTGGCCGACGATCTCGCTTGTGTCCCAGCATTGATGCCCCGTGGCGCCATCGGTCGTCGCAGGCGTCCGGAAGCGGCCCACCTCCCGCAAGCTCCAGCAGCCATCGGAAATGCGGCCCACAACCAGCCGGCCGCTTCCGGCGCCCAGATCAATCGCCAGGCAGCTGGTATCCGTTCGCTTTATCGCATGCGTAGGATTCATGCCTTTCTCAGAACGCCAAGAGCACAGCGGTCAGCCCCCTTGAATCGCGCCAAATGGAGCGAACTGGAAGAACAACCGCCACCCTCCCCGAGTTGAGCGCAGCCATCATAGCGGACCCGAACATCAAAAAGCAAATAGGTCCTCTATTGAAATTTTCAATACCGGCGCATTTTAGTAGACGGTCGAAATCGCGGGCCCGCCGCGTTCCCAAGTCAAATTCCTTAAAGGAGCAATCCAGCAACAGCGCAGGTCTGGCATACTGGCACAACCGCTGCCCCGGTGGTCGATCCATGCTCAGGCTCGTGTCATCCTGTCCAGTTGCGGTAAGCAGGCTTCTGCTTCCCGGGTTCTACGCCCTCTTGCTTGCAGGCTGCGCCGGGGGCTCCGGCCGTTCTGCGCAGAACCCTGTTTCAGTCTACTTGCCGATCCCGAAGATCGAACTGACAGAAGGGGCGGGAGCGATCATTATCCCGATTCAGATCGCTTCTCCCAGCGAAACCGCACAGGTCGCCGTTTCCAACCTGCCCGCCGGGGTGCAGGTCCGCTATGCATCGACCGATACGAACCCTTCCGGGACGCTCTCCTTTATGGCCAATGAATCGGCGATGGCCGGTACCTTCATGCCCATCGTCACGGTCAATTCCGCCGGGCTGACGGCCTCTACCGGGTTCACCTTGGTCGTGAAGGCCCCCTGACGAACCGGTAGGTTAGCGCAGGAAAGCCTCAGTCAAACCGCCGTCCACCGGGATCAGGTGCCCCGTGGTGCAACGAGCTTGCGACCCCGCCAGGAAGAGAATTGCCTTTGCGCAGTCCGCCGGGTCGATGGGCTTGCAGGTGAGCGTCCGCTGTGCGTAGAACTCCGCCAGCACACCCCGCAGGTCTTCGTCCGACATGCTCTCTTGAAATGGAAGATCGTACTTCTTGAGAGAGGCGATGACCCGGTCTCGCGGGAACATTGTGGAGCCTTTGACTACGGTGGCGGGGCTGATGCCGTTGACCCGAACCTTGGGCGCCATCGAGATCGCGAACTCCCGCACCAGGTGACTCAGAGCGGCCTTGCTCACGTCGTAGGCCTCGCTGCCCTGCTTCGGCACAATCGCATTCGCGCTACTGGTCAGCACAACCGATGCGTCGAGATCCTGATCTGTCAGGATGCGCTTGACCTCATCCAGCAAGAAATAATTCGCCGTGACGTTGACTTCGAGCGTCGTGGCCCATTGTTCGTCGGAGATCGAGCCGTCAGGCGAAGAGGGAAACAGAGCGGCCGTATTGATCAAAATGTCGAGGCCGCCATACGTCTGGATCACCTTCTCAACCGCCGCACGAATCGACGCTCGGTTCCTTATATCGATTGCAGCGGAGATAGAGCCCTCTTTGCCGGCCGCGCTTCGAGCTTCGTCCGCAACTTGTTCGGCCGCCTCAAGGGCCCGGTCTGCCACAACAACGTGGGCGCCCCGCTCCGCCGCGATCCGCGCGACCTCCCGGCCGATCCCGCTGCCGCCACCGACAATGAGTGCAATCTGGCGGCTCAGTTCTTTCTCTGGCGGCTGGCGACGCAATTTTGCTTCTTCCAGAACCCAGTACTCGATCCGAAACGCCTCGCGTGTCGGCAGGGCCACGTAGTTGTCGTGAACCTGGAACATATCGGTACTCGCCGCCGGACCGGCTTGCGGCAGAACCGCGGGCGGTTTGCTGTTACCGCCAAGCCCGGCAGCGCCCTGCATCACATGAATCGCATTCACATAGAACTCGCCCGTGATGCGGGATTCAGCCTTACTCTTGCCAAAGCTGAACTGCCCCACTCCCGGAATGAGGACAACCGTAGGGTTGGGGTCGCGCAGCGCGGGCGAATCCGAATCAGCGTACTTGGCGTAATACTCCGCGTACTCCTTACGGTAGGTTGCCAGCGACGTGTCAATCAGGCTGCGCAGCGTACTCAAATCTCCGGCGGGATTCCAATCGACGAACAGTGGCCGAACTTTGGTACGCAGGAAGTGATCCGGGCAGCTCGTGCCAAGAAAGGCCAGCTGCTTGGCATCCTTCGCATTCACGAACTCAAGCACATCCGGCAGAGCGCTGTAGGTCCCGATCAACCGGCGCTGTGCCGAAACTCGTCCTCGAAGATAAGGAAAGATCTCGGTCGCAACCGATTTCGCATCGGAACGGCTCGAATAGCGAGCGCCACCAAAGATCGTGCTCTTCCTCTTATCCACGTGTTCCAGAACGAACTGGCCCAGCTGGTCGATGACGGTAAGCGTGTTCAGATAGCACTCGCGCTGGGTATCGCCCCACGTGAACAGACCGTGGCCGCCCAGCACGATGCCGTCGCTACCCGGATTGGCCGCGACCGCCTTCTTCAGCATCATCCCGAGTTCGAACCCGGGCCGCTGCCAGGGCACCCAGATCATCTTGTGCCCGAATCTCTCATTGAACTCGAGCATCTTCTCGTACCCGTTGGCGCTCGCAGCCAGCGCAATACCCCAATCCGGATGCAGATGGTCGACATGATCGAAGGGCAGGAAACCGTGCAGCGGGGTATCGATCGATGCTGCGACTGGGTTCAGCCCGAAGGTGCAGAGTGGATAGTACTCGACCATCTCGTCTTCGCGGTCGGCGCCTTTGTAAATGTTCTCGAGCGCCAGCAGCTTATCAAGATAGAGAGTGGCGAATCCGCCGCGCTTGATGCTGCCCAGATCGCCTCCGCTTCCCTTCACCCAGAGCACCTTGCGCTCGCTGCCATCCAGCGGGTCGCGCTGCACGACCTTGGAGCTCGTGTTTCCCCCGCCGAAATTGGTGATGCGGAGGTCGGCACCTAGCAGGTTCGAGCGATAGCGCAGGAGTTCCGGCTCATCCAGCTTGCTCGCGGTTTTTTCGTCCCACAGATCTGTGAGGTAGACACGGCCAACGGCTGTTGTAGGCATAGGGAAGTCTCGACTGAGATTTGAGGATACAAGAGAGAGCAGTTGGAGACCGCAGGCGCCGGGTCACCGGGGAAGCACTCTTTGTAGCGAAATCAGATTAATGCAATGGAGCAACTTTTTCAATACAAACTGACCGTCGATTATCTATCAACTATTTCTATCGCTTGCAGCCACATGAGCTTAGCTATATAAGGCCGTTCGCGGCCGTCCACGAGCAGCGCGGAACGAACTCGGCTTCCGCTCCCAAACCACGATGAGGGACGGAACGGCCCCGCCGTCGCTCGCAATCGGCGAAGCTCCAATCAATATTTGCAGTGTTGAGGAAAGACAAGGGAGGATCCCGGCATGGATGGCCAGGATCCTCCCCTCAGGATCAGTAGTAGACCTTGATCGCAACCTGCAGCAATCGTGGAGCGAGCGCTCCGGTAAGATCGCCGAACGTGGGAGTGCCCATGATGGTTGAATTGATCGAGTTCTGCGGGCCGGGCGCGGCAAACTGGAAGTTGGGATGGTTGAATGCGTTGAACGCTTCGGCCCTCAACTCGATGTGCCGCTCTTCCCCAAGGGGAATCTTCTTGAGCAGCGCGAAGTCGACGTTCTTCTCGTTCGGCCCCTCCAGGCTGTTCATGCTGACGTTGCCCGCGGAACCAAGCGCCGGGTTCTGGAAGGCGCAGGTGTTGAAGAATGTCCCCGCAACGCACGGTTTGTCCGTTGCCTTCACACCGGGAACAAAGTCGGGCCGTTGCTGACCATCGGAGTTGGCGAAGTCGGCATTGCCGTCCGTCACCGTAAACCACGTACCCGACGACAAGGTCACGATGCCTGACCAGTTCCAGTCGCCGATGATGTGGTCGATGATCGCGTTGTGCGTCGCCATGCGATGCCCTGTGCCGAAGGGCAAATCGTACAGGTAGCTCGCCACAAACCGATTCCGCACGTCGAAGTCGAGCGGGCCGTACTCCTGGTTGGGATACTTGCTGTTGCGGAAACCGTCGTTGTTCTGCGATCCGAGATCGGCGCTGCTCGCATTCCCCAGCGCCTTGCTGTAGGTGTAGTTGACGATGAACTCGAGGCCACGCGCGAGCCGCTGTTGGAACGAGGTCTGCAGGCCGTTGTAGTTCGACGATCCCGAGGACCTGAGGTAGCCGATCGCCGCATCCACATACGGGAATGGACGCCGCGGAGCCGTCGGCGCGGACGGATCGGATGTGGGCTGTGCCTGGTTCCCATTCAGATAGATATAGGAACGGTCAGCCTTGGAACCGACATAGGCCACTTCGAACATCGTCTTGTCGGTGAACTGATATTGCGTGGACAAGTGCCACTGCAGCACATAGGGCATGCGCAGGTCGGTCTGCAGAGCAAAAAGCGTCGGCGTGTTCGGATCGGTGAGTGAATTAGTCGGGAACCCCTGCGAAAGCACGCTGATCCCCGGCACCGAGCAATCCTCAGCTGCCGCCGCATACGATGGCAGGCCGCAGGGAGCCGCAAAGGTCTGGCTGATGAAGTACGGCGGATTGAAGCCGGGACTGGGGTTGCTGTACGGACCAGCCTCATCTCCGTTGAAGAAGACACCGACAGCGCTCTGGATCGCAAGATGCTTTGTAGCGTTGTAGGCCAATCCGAAGCGTGGTCCGAAATCTTTGTAGTCGGATGAGATCAATGCGCTCGAAGCATTGTGATTCACGGGCAGCGTCGCCGCCAGCGTGGGCGTGAGGCTCACATTGCTGTCGTGCGGGATATCGAGGTTGCCGGTGACAGGATTGAAGTTTGCCTGCGCGTCGTTTTTCGAATACACGGGCGAGAAGAACTCGTAACGCAGACCGAGATTGAGGGTCAGCTGCGGCAAAATCCGCCAGTCATCCTGCGCAAACAACGCGTAGGTGTGCCGGTAATAGTCAATATTGTTCAGGTTGTTGATATTGCCGCCGGAGGGCTGGCCGGTGAGCAATGTGGCAAGGCTGTTGCCGCCCGTTCCCGGGTCGCCCGCATTGTCTGTGTAGACATGCGTGAAGCTCATCGAGCCGCGCGGATCGGCCGGCTCATAGATAGAGAACCGCTCGGGGCGCACTTCGCCGCCAAGCTTCCACGTGTGGTTTCCCGCAATCCACGTGAACGTGTCCGATACCTGGAACGTGGTTTGTCTTTCGATGGCCGGCAAGAAAGTCGGACTACCTAGAGTGGAGGCATCGCTGAAGACAAGCTGCGGCAATCCTCCATTGCTGCTTCCCGCCGCATACGGCACCCCGGGAAAGCCCACCTGCGCCGAGATGTTCTGGTTATAGTTTTCCTGAACCCGGCTGGTCTTGATCCGGTTGAAGCCAAGACGAAATTCGTTCACCTTGTGTGCCGAAAACACGTGCACTTCATTGGCTGCGCCGGCGTAGGCGGTGATCTGCTGAATGCCGTCGAAAAATCCGCCGCCGTCGGCCAATCCCGGAAAGGGCGAACCGATATTTTCGGGAGTATTGCTCATGCTGAAGCGATAGAAAGCTGTGTCGTGTTGCCCCCACACTTGGTCGACGCGGACATCTCCCTGGTTCGAGGTCTGAATCGTCACCGGATCGGACAGATAGTTGTAGCCGTTGCCGTTGGCGTTCGGATTCGGAAACAGATTGATGAGCGTGCTGCCGAGGGAATCGGTCTTGGAGGCCGGAATGACATTCACCGGGTTGCCGTTGGCATAGCCGAACGGAACACCGCAGAATCCACCGGAAGTCGCCTGCGTCTGCGTGGTATCGAAGAGTTCGCCCTGATAGGTCGGCGTGCCATTGCAATCGAGAACGCCCGTCGGCGAGGTCAGATCGAGTTGATCGGAGAAATCGCCCGCCCTCTGCGCTGCCGTCGGAACCACTGAGGTGGTTGTCTGTGCCTGGCTCTGACGAAGTCCCTGATAGTCGGCAAAAAAGAGCAGCTTGTCGCGGATAATTCTGCCGCCAAGGCTGGCCCCGAACTGATTCTGGTGATAGGGCTGGCGCGTCGTGTCGAAGTAGTTCATCGCATCCATGTTCTGGTTGCGCAGAAACTCGTAGAGAGTGCCGTGGAACTGGTTCGCTCCACCTTTTGTGGTGGCATTCACAATAGCGCCGGTCGAACGCCCGAACTCGGCGTCGTAGTTGCCGGTCTCGACCTTGAACTCCTGGAGCGCATCCGGGGGAGGCATCACTACGTAGTTGGCCTCATTCAACAGATCGGGGAGGTTCGAGTTGTTGTCGACGCCGTCGAGCAGAAAGTTGTTGTCGAGCGACCGTGAGCCGCTGGCGCTGAAACCGAAGCCGCCTGAGTCGCGCGCTCCCGGTTCGCTGGTGGTCACGCCGACACTCAATTGAGCCAGCTGGACCGGGTTGCGGCCATTCAACGGAAAGCCCACCATCGACACACTGTCGATCACCTGGCCGGTCTCGGAGGAGTCGGTTTCGAGCAGTGGCGCTGCTCCCTGCACTTCCACCTTCTCGCTCACCTCGCCCAGCTGCAAGGTCACATCGGCCCGCTGGCGTTGTTGCACGTCGAGCGTGAGAGGACCGACCACAGCCTGCTTAAAGCCGGGCGCCGAGATGGTGAGGGTGTAGGTACCGATGCGGACCGGGCTGATGATCCACGCACCCGACTCATCGCTCTGCGCGCGATAGGTGAAGTTGGTCGCCTTGTTGATGGCCGCGACAGAGGCATTCGCGATCACAGCGCCCGAAGAGTCAACGACGCGCCCTTCCAGGGAGGCGGCGTCGCGTTGCGCAAACAGAGAACATGAAGCCGACGCTGCAAGCAGCGCCAGACAAGCGAATCGACGCATACTGAGAACGAGAGACATCTGCAAGAGCCTCCTGAAGTGTGTTTTTGAAGCAGGCCGCTGAAGAAGGAACATTGCGCGGCCCAAAACCCGCTACGATTTCCCGTTTTCGGTCAAAAACATCAGAAAAATGAAACAAGACAAAGAAACAAAAAGAAAGCGTTGTTTTTCTTCGTACTATTACGAACATTAACGAAATTGTCAATCGATTTTTAAATGCACTCGTCACAATGACAGGCGAAAAGTGCATCTATGACATTCCAAATAAATGGCTTATTGGGGGAACGAAGCGCTCGAATCTCCCCGCCGGCCGGGTTTGAAAAGCTCGCTCAATCAAGCCGATTGACGGTTACGAAATGCATAAGTATACTTACGATTAGTTTCTAATTTGTAGAAGAATCGGGTGCATTGCGACACGGCGATGCTCTAGCGAATTGGGTGCACGGGAGTTTGCATGCAACAGAAAGCGAGTGGCTCCACGCCAACCGAATCCGAAGCTGCAGGGCACCTCACCTTGCAGGAGATCTCTCACCAGCCGGAACTCTGGCCTGTTGTGGCTCGACAGGTTCACTCTGCGGCCAAACGGTTGCTCCGCGATCGCAATCTTCAGAACAAGAAGATCCTGATCACCGGCGCAGGCAGCTCGGCATACGCGGCCAGCGCCGTCGCAGCCGCGTGGTCCGGCGCTCTCGCTATCCCCACAACAGACCTGCTTCTCGACACGCAACGCTACCTCGACAAAGTGGATGCGGTCATTTCTCTGGCCCGTTCCGGAGAGAGCCCTGAGAGCGCCGCTGTCGTGGAACGAATCCGCAGCCTGCGTCCCGACATCCTGCAGTTGGCGATTGTCTGCAACTCCGACAGCTCTTTGGTTCGCGCCAATGTCGACGAATTCATCGCGCTCGATCCCAGAACAAACGATCGCAGCCTGGTCATGACCAGCTCATTTTCCAGCCTGGTCCTGGCAGGCCTCGTCCTGGCCCAACCCGACGCTGTCACCGCCAGGGTTGCCGACCATGGCGCACGTGGAGCCGCCCTTCTGCCCGAGATCGACGTGGCCTGCAACCAGCTGGCGGGCCGCATTCGCGATCGCGTTGTTGTTCTGTCGTCGTCGCCTCTGCACGGTTGGGCGCGTGAAGCCGGTCTCAAGATTTTGGAGATGACCTCGGGGCATTTCGCCGTTTTGACTGAAACGTTTCTCGCCCTGCGGCATGGGCCGATGTCCTTTGTCACGCCGGATACGGTCGTGCTCTGCCTGCTCTCGAGCGATCCCCTGCGCCGTTCGTACGAACTGGATCTGATCGATGAACTGCGCTCCAAGAAGATCGGCTATCTGGTGGGGATCGCCGACCCCGACGGCTCGGACCACCTGTTCGATGAGAGGGTCCCCGCCATTGCGCCCCTTGAGGACGATGCCTTGCGCACCCCCTACGAAATTGTCGGGCCTCAGCTGCTCGGATATCACCTCAGCTTGCGCATCGGGCTGAATCCGGACAATCCAAGCCCGGACGGAATCATCAATCGCGTGGTGAGTGGCGTAAAGATCTACTCCTAGCCCCGCGATCATCCGATCGAGCCGCAAAACACCGCAGACAGTTCAGATCGCAACATGGGAGGTCCGATGAACCAGGCGAGTGGCTCGGCAGTCACCGACAAATTCGTCGATCTGGTCAGTGCGACTGCTAAGGTCGATCTTCGCCTCAGCGATTTCCACCCTCGCTCTTCATTGACAACTCCCGTTCATCGGATCCAACAGCCTCGCTTTCCGGCCATCGATTACCACAACCACCTGGACTCCATGCGCCCAGAAGATGTTCTGGCCGTCATGGACCAGTGCGGCGTCGAACGGGTTGTCAACATCACCATGCAGGTGGGCCAGCCTGCGCTCGACATCGTCGATCGCTATCATGCGTGGCCCGATCGCTTCTCCTCGATCGGCTGGATGGACTGGACGGGCGTCGAGCGAAGCGATTTCATCCAGATCACCCTGGATCGGATCCACCGCCTTGTCGAGCACGGCATCTGCGGAATCAAGTTCTGGAAGGATTTTGGATTGACCGTCCGAGGCGAGGACGGTGGGCTTTTGCGCATTGATGACGAGCGCTTTGCGCCCATCTTCGACGATTGCGGGAAACTCGGCCTTCCGGTCATGTTCCACACCGCCGATCCCAGCGCCTTCTTCGAGCCACTCGATCCAACCAATGAGCGCTACGAAGAACTCGCCGCACACCCCGACTGGAGCTTCGCATCGGCCGGAGTCACCAAGCGATCCCTTCTCGAGCAGCGCAATTGTGTCATCGCCCGGCATCCTTCAACAACTTTCGTGGGCGCCCATTGCGCCGAGAGCAGCGAAGACCTCGCACACCTCGCCGAACAATTGGACACGCTGCCGAATCTTCTTGTCGATATCAGCGCGCGCGTCTCCGAGCTGGGAAGACAACCCTATGCGGCGCGGACCTTCTTTCTTCAGTATTCCGACCGTATCCTGTTCGGCACAGATCTGCTGCCCGACGTCGACATGTACCGGCTCTATTACCGCTTTCTCGAAACCGCCGACGAGTACTTCGAGTATCCCTCGCACGCATCGCGGCAGGGCCGCTGGAATATCTATGGTATTTTTCTTCCCGACGATGTTTTGCGAAAAATCTACCGCGAAAATGCTCTGAAGCTGCTGCCGAACCTTCGCTGAGAATGGCTGTCTGAGCCCGCCCAAAAGCCTTTTGCGCAGATGAATGGAGGACCGATGAAAGAACTTGAGACTGAACTGTGGAGCAGACGCCGGTTCATGCAGGTGAGTGCCGGGGCCGCGATTGCCGTGAGTGCCGCCGCCCACGCCGAAGAGCAAGCCGGCACAAAACACCGCTCCATGATGGATGTTGCCTTTGAGAAACGTGAACCCCGCATCGCCATCATCGGAACTGGCGGACGCGGAACCTCTCTGCTCGGCGAGGTTCTCGCGGCCGACGGCCAGGTGGTCGGGCTTTGCGATATTGTCCGCTCCAAAGCGGAAGCGGCGGGCGAATTGGTTGTAAAGAAGGGCCAAAAGCAGCCCGATCTCTACACCGACGGCGATCACGCCTATGAAAAGATGCTCGACCGCAGCGATATAGACCTGGTGATTGTCGCGACGCCCTGGTCATGGCATGCGCCCATGGCGCTCTATGCCATGCAGCACGGCAAGGATGTTGCGATTGAAGTCCCGGGGGTCACTACGATCGATGATTGCTGGAACATCGTAAGAACCTCCGAGCAGACCGGCAAACATTGCATGATGCTCGAGAACTGCTGCTACGGCTACAACGAGACGCTGCT
>Ga0335069_10003489_pt1 | contig 23735 bp, 20 predicted proteins | sample Lox_Sample_11_FD_206714 | JGI IMG/M metagenome (GOLD analysis project Ga0335069, IMG submission 206714) | Soil microbial communities from Loxahatchee National Wildlife Refuge, Florida, United States - Lox_Sample_1.1 | ecosystem: Environmental > Terrestrial > Soil > Wetlands | place: USA... | reverse complement strand
ATTAGGGCGTGTTAACACTATTTCAATCTAACTTCTGTAGATTAGTGGTAGATGGAAATCACCGAAGAGCAGTACGAGCGCATCAAGAACAGCCTGCCGGTGCAGCGGGGGAATGTTAGCTTATCCAACCTGCAATTTCTGAATGCCGTGCTGTATGTGGCCGAGCATGGTTGCAAGTGGCGTGGGCTTCCGAAACGGTTCGGCAACTGGCACACCATCTACACCCGTATGAACCGCTGGTCCAAGAGCGGAGCCATGGATCGCGTTTTTGAAAAACTGCAGCTGGAGCAGATCGTGCGTATTCGCATCGAAGCCCTCAGTCTGGACTCGACTTCTGTGAAGGTGCACCCGGACGGCACGGGAGCATTAAAAAAAACGGACCCCAGTCGATTGGCAAATCTCGCGGCGGATGGACAACCAAGATTCATATGGTTGCCGCGGATGCTCGGACCGCAATAACGTTCGCGCTCTCGCCGGGGAATGCTCATGACGCGCCCGAAGGCCGCGAATTGCTTCGGGATCTGGGCTCCTTCCCTGGTATGCCTGTGATCATGGATCGCGCTTACGAAGGCAACGAAACCCGTCAGCTCGTGCTCGAACTGGACATGGTTCCCGTAGTCCCGCCCAAATCCAATCGTGTTGAGCCCTGGCGCTATGACCGGGCGCTCTACAAGAAACGCAATGAAATCGAGCGCCTCTTCCGTCGCCTCAAGGGTTACCGCCGCATCTTCTCTCGCTTCGAGAAACTCGATTGCGTGTTCCTTGCGTTTCTCTGCTTCGCTCTCATAGTCGAAGCCCTGAGATAGTGTTAACACGCCCTAGTGAGTCGCCTGATTGGCAGGGTCATAGGCGGTGGGAACGGTTTCTCAAGTTCCTTTATAACCCAGGCGCAAGATAGCCCTTACAACTATTTCTTTCCTTTGCTGCCCCGATTTCCTTCAAGCAGCCCTTCAAGTTCTTCCTTGAACTCGCGCACATCCTTGAAGTCCCTGTAGACGCTGGCAAACCGGATATAGGCCACCGTGTCGAGCCCTTTGAGGTGATCCATGATCAGCTCGCCGATCTCGCGGGTTGTGCGTTCGCGTTCCGGCGCATCCACGAGGAAGCTTTCGGTGGCGTCCACTACCTTTTCCAGCTGGCTGGAGGAGACAGGGCGCTTTTCGCATGCGCGGAGCAGGCCGCTCAGGACTTTCTGGCGATCGAAGCGCTCGCGCCGTCCGTCCTTTTTCACCACCATGTAGGGGATCTCGTCGATGCGTTCGTAGGTGGTGAAGCGCCGGTTGCAGCGCTCGCACTCGCGCCGCCGCCGGATGGAGTCGGCTTCCTTGCTTTCGCGCGAGTCAACCACCCGGTCCTGGGCGAACCCGCAGTAGGGACACTTCATGCTGAATTCATTCTAAGGCATTGTGCAGCAGCGGCTTCGCGCTCGCGTACGCCATCGGGCGGGACTCCGGCGGGGGCAGGCGCAGATCCGGGGCGCAAGTTGCGGCGTGCGCCGGAATGTTGCAGGCGAACCCCGCCGGTGTGCGGCTTGGTGCCCCCGATGCAACCTGATGAAAAGGGACGAGTAACTAACGCAATCAAGGGGATTATTCCCCGCCAGAGAAACAGGAGTCCCGCAGGTCGGGCCTGCGACCAAAGCGGTCTAAACGAACGAAACTGCCGAACCGATTACTTATGGATTGGCGGGGGCAGTTGAAATGCCGCATGAATTCGCCTAAAGTGGATGCCATTGCGGGATTTATGACGGCCCCCGGGCTTCGGGTGCCGCCCGCGTGGAATTGTAGGATGCTCACACACCATCTAACCCAAAGAGGAAGAGGAGATCGGCGCCATGGAAAATAAGCCGGCACAAAACATTCAGGATACGTTCCTGAACACGGTCCGAAAGGACAAGACTCCCATCACCATTTATCTTGTCAGCGGAGTTAAGCTAACCGGGAAGATCCGGTCCTTCGACAAGTACTCTGTTCTGCTTGAAAACAACAGCCAGGAACAATTGATCTTCAAGCACGCCATTTCCACTGTGGTGAGCAACCGGAGCGTGCTGCACGGTGAGCATCGCGCGCCGGGAGTGCACACGGGTCTGGGTCCCGCTCCGGTGGGTGTGCCTTCCTCCTCCGCGCCGGGGACTGGTGACGTTCCTCGAGGAGCAGTTTCGATTGGAAGTTGAGTCAGGCAGGAATGGGCTGACCGGTCGTCAGGGTACGTCCCTGGAGAGCGATCTTCGGGGTGGGCGACCGGAACGCGCAATCCTGGTGGGAGTGGACTTTCAGGTCCGCACCCATATCCGACGCGCAGGAGTTGAGGGCGCGCGTGCCGCGGTACGCGCTGAAACAGAGCCCGATCACCCGGCCGCCGAACCCCTGCGCACCACCGCCCCGCAGCCGGGCGGCCCATCCACGGCTCTGGATGCGGAAGAGTCGCTAGCCGAATTCCGCGAGCTGGTTTCGAGCGCTGGCGCGGAGATTGCCGCCGAGCTGTTGCAGCGGCGCGCCCGGCCGGATCCCGCCACGCTGATCGGCTCCGGAAAAGTGGAGGAGCTTGCCGGGGTGGCGGCTGCCACCGAGGCCGATCTCATCCTCTTCGACCATGATCTTTCCCCCACCCAGTTGCGCAACTTGGATGCCGCGCTGCCCTGCCGGGTGCTCGATCGCACGCAACTGATCCTCGACATCTTTGCCCGGCACGCGCGCACCCGCGAGGGCCAGTTGCAGGTGGAGCTGGCGCAACTCGAGTACATGCTGCCCCGGCTGACCGGGCGCGGCAAATCGATGTCGCAGACGGGGGGCGGAATCGGCACCCGCGGACCCGGCGAAACACAGCTCGAAACCGATCGCCGCCGTATCCAGCGCCGCATCGACCATCTCAAGCGCGACCTGGAGGGGGTGCGCAGTGTGCGCCGGCAGCAGAGGCAGCGGCGCGAGGCGGTCCCGGTGCCCACGGTGGCCCTGGTGGGCTACACCAACGCCGGCAAGAGCACGCTGTTCAATCGCCTGACAGGCGGACAGGTTCTGGAGTCCTCGCGCATGTTCGCCACCCTCGACCCCAAACTGAGGGCCATCGAGCTTCCCAGTCGCCGCAAGGTTCTGTTGTCAGACACGGTGGGTTTCATCCGCAATCTGCCGCACACGCTGGTGACCAGTTTTCGCGCCACCCTGGAAGAGGTCGAGCAGGCCGAGGTGCTGTTGCACGTGCGCGATGCCGCATCCACCTACGGCGAGGAGCAGAAGTCGCAGGTGGAGAAGGTGCTGGGCGAACTCGAAGCGCTGGCCAAGCCCCGCATCGAAGTCCTGAACAAGATCGACCTGCTGGGTGAGGACCAGCGCCGCGGGCTAGCGGGAGCCGACGGGTCCGGCGGTGCGATCCCGGTGTCAGCCCGCACCGGGGAGGGCACCGATGCGCTGCTTGCGGCTATCGACCAGTCGCTGCACTCCGATCCCCTGATCGAGGCCGAACTGCGCGTTCCGCAGCAGGAAGGGGCGGTGCTGGCGGCGATTGACGCGGGAATGATGGTCCGTAGCCGGAGCTACGAGGGCAACCTGGTGCTGCTGTCGGTCACCGGCCCGGCATCGCTGGTGGGCCGGCTGGGCAACTACCGGCTGCGCGACCGTTAAGAAGCGTCTGGCGCATGGGCAGGGGAATCCCTGCCCATGCAGCTAATTTGACAATTCGGCTTCGATGGCGGCGATGAGCTGCGGGTCGTCGGGTTTGGTGTCGGGGGCGAAGCGGGCGACCACCTCGCCGCCGCGGTTGAGAAGGAATTTCTCAAAGTTCCACAGCACCTCGGGAGCGGGATTGGGATGGATGCCGTACTTCTTTAGGTTCTCGGAGAATGGCACGTCGCCGGTGCTGGTGGCCTCGGGTTTCGCGCCGATGAGGGCTTTATAGAGAGGGTGCTTGCCTGCGCCGACCACGGGGATCTTCTCGAACAGGGGAAAGTCGACGCCGTAGTTGAGGGTGCAGAAGGACTGGATATCGTCGGCGGCGCCGGGCTCCTGGCCCGCGAAGTCGTTGGAGGGGAAGCCGGCGATGACGAACCCGCGGTCTTTGTATTTCGTGTAAAGCTTCTCGAGGCCTTCGTACTGCGGGGTGAGTCCGCATTTGGAGGCGACGTTGACGATCAGGACGACCTTGCCTTTGAACGGGGCGAGGGACGACGCGGCGCCGCCGAGGGTGTGGACGGGGATCTCGTAGATGGAGGGCATACGGCTCCTTTTCGGGTACGTATCGATGATAAAGAGTCGGGTTCGCATTGGCCCCGCGGGACTCTCATGCGGCGATCCTGCGGGGATCGCTATGGGGTAGTGGTGTCGACGGGCAGCAAGATTCGGAAGGCGGTGCCGAGGCCAGGCTTGCTGCGGACCTTGATCGTGGCGTGGTGCTTGTCGAGGATGCCCTTGGAGACCCACAGGCCGAGGCCGGTGCCTTCCATCACCACGCACAGCATGCCTTCGATGCGGCCGGAGGAGCCGGACAGGGGGCTGTAGGAGAAGGTGTGATAGGTCTCTTCGGGATATCCGCTGCGCTCGAGGATAAGGAACAGGGTCTCGTCCCAGGAAGCCTCGCCGGTATCCAGAACGCGGGCGATGCGGGGACCGATGTCGGTCCAGATCTCCGACCAGACCTCGGTGGCGGGCTTTCCCAGTGCCCATGGGTGCTTCTTGCCCAGGGTGACGCGAGCGTAGGCGTCGTTGTAGAGGACGGTCAGGTCCGGGCCCCAGGCCATCCACATTGGGAAGCGGGAAGTGAGGAGGATGCGGACCGTGGCTCTGAGGCTGTCGGGCCAGTCCCGCGCCGGACCGAGTGGGGTGGTGGACCAGTCGTAGTCGCGGACGAGTTCGCTCATGGACGGCGCATGAGATTCGACCGCAACCGCGTTCTCCGGGCGGGCGAAACAATCCTCCATACAGCGCGACTCCTGTGCCTGGCAGCAAGCTGTGGCGCAGCCGAACTCCAACCCGGGCGCCGTTTCCCACGGGGATCACACAAAATTGCCACCGGAATGTGAAGCAATGATACGGGATTCCTGGCTGATGCCTTCTTTGCTGGCAGGGTTGTCCGGGAACCGTTCAATGAAACTGAAGCGGATCGGGACTTCGCGCAGGGATCGTTATGGTCCCCCTGAGTGAGATTGGATGCGGGCGAAGGCGAACGGGAAATCCGGGATCAGTGAAGAAGGCTTCGAGCGGAAAAGATTGCGGATCTTTCCCTAACCGCGGGGTAGACTGTGTGGTCCTATGTGCAGCATGGGCCAGAACGATGGAGCGGCGATCGAAGCAGTGCTTGCTGGCGATCGCGATGCCTTTGGAGAGCTGGTCAAGCGCCATACACGCATGCTGTTCCGGTTGGCCTGGCGCATGACGGGCAACGAGGCCGATGCGGACGACGTGGTGCAGGAGGCATTCCTGCGGGCGTATCAGAAACTGGCCACCTTCGAAGCCCGGGCTGACTTTGGGACCTGGATCTACCGCATCGCGCTGCATTGCGCGCTCGACCGGCTGCAGCGGCGGCGGGCGGAGGAGGCGCGGCGGAAAAGCGAGGTCGCGGACCCGGAGGAAGATGCGGTGCAGGTGGCGGACTTGAGACCGGGGCCGGAGCGGCTGGCGATGAGCGCGGAGATCGGGGCGCTGCAGGAGTTCGCGATGCGGGGCCTGACAGCGATGGAGCGAACGGCATTCGTGCTGCGGCACATGGAAGACCGCAGCACGGAGGAGATCGCCGCGGCTCTCGAGGTGACGCCGAATACGGCCAAGCAGAGCGTGTATCGCGCGGTGCGGAAGGTGCGGCACCGCCTGATGCAGATGAAGGTCATGGCATGAAGCATTTGACGGAAGAGGAACTGGTGGAGCGGTATTACGGTGAGGGCGCCGATGCGGCCGGCGTTCACCTGGAGGAATGCGCGGAGTGTGCCGCGTCGCTGGCGATGCTGGAGAACGAACTGGCGCCGATGCGAGTGGCGGATGTGCCGGAGCGGAGCGCAGACTACGCGGAGCAGATGTGGGCGCGGGTGGAAGCCGGCTTGCCGCCGCGGCCCGCGAAGCCGTCTCAGGTGGCGCGGCCGACGCTGTGGCGGGCGCTGCGATTTGCCGCGGCGGGCGCGGTGGTGGTGGCGGGGGCGTTTTACGGGGGAACGGTCTACGAGCACTGGCAGCAGCACAAGACACAGGCCAAAGTGCAGCCTGCCCCGGCGGCTCCGGCACAGCCCAAAGTCGTCGTGGTGGTGCTGGGAGATCATCTGGACCGCTCGGAGCGGCTGCTGGTGGAGCTGAAGCACGCGGATGCGGAGAGTCCGGAAGTGGTGAATCCGTTGCGCGACGAGGCGCAGAGCCTCTTGGCGGCCAACCGCGAGTTTCGCGATGATGCGGTGAAGGAGGGCGATCCGGCGCTGACGCTGGCGCTGAATCACCTCGACAGTCTCCTGACGGAAATTGCCAACCAGCCGGGGGGACTGGACGCGGCGGGGCTGGCGCGGATCAGGAGCGAGATGAATGCGGACGGTCTGCTGTTTGAGGTGCGGGTGCTGCGGTCGAAGAATCCGCACCGGACGAAGGCAGTGCGCGTGTTGGCCAGGGGAGGAGCGGCATGAAAGCGACGTGGACGGTGCTGGCGTGCGTTTTGATCGGGTTAGGTTGGGCGTCGCGGCCGGTCCGGGGCCAGGCGCCTGCGGGCCGGGCCTTCCTGGCGGACAGCCTGGTGGAAAGCTTGAATCGGGAAGCCGCATTCGACGCGGCCGTGAGGGATGCGCCGGATGCAGCCCGGTATGCGGAAGGGAAGCAAGCCATTCGCGACGGGCGGTGGGCCGATGCGGCGACGATCTTCGATGCCATTGTCCGCCTTGGGGGTCCGCACGCGGATAGCGCGCTCTATTGGAAGGCCTATGCGCAGAACAAGGCGGGGCAGAGCGATGACGCGATCCGCACCTGCAGGGATCTTCGCACGGGGTTCAGCAAGAGCACATGGAACGAGGATTGCGGCGCGCTGGAGATCGAGATTCGCGCCAGTAACGGCCATGCGGTTCCGCCCAAGCCCGACCAGAGCGACGAGCTGAAGCTGCTGGCGCTGGCAAGCCTGATGCAAAAGGATCCGGAGCGGGCAACCGAGCAGATCAAGCAGATTGTCGAGAGCGACGCATCGGAACGGCTGAAGGAAGGCGCGGTCTTTATCCTCGGCCAGCAGGTGCCGGAGGCGACGTATCCGCAGATTGTGCGGATCAGCTACCTGGAAGGCGATGTGCGGGTGGCGCGCGCCAGCGAGAACGAGAAGTCGAGCAAGCCGGCGTGGGAGACGGCAATGATGAACCTGCCGCTGAACGAAGGCGACAGCATCGTGACCGGCAAGGACGGTCGCGTGGAGATCGAGTTCGAAGATGCGTCCGCGGTTTACCTGGACGCGAACTCGGTGCTGAACTGCGTCGACCTCCACACCACGGGCGGGGTCCCGCACACCGAGCTGGCGCTGGTGAGCGGAACGATGACGACCCATCTCGATTCGCTGATGGACGGAGAGACATTTCTGCTGCGGACCCCGACGGAGAACCTTCTGTCGCGTTACCCGCAGAAATCGGACCTGCGGGTGACCAGTTACCTGGATGGTATGGCGGTGACCACGCTGTCGGGCGGCGCCCTTGACGTGACCGGCGCCAGCAAGGTCGATCTTTCGTCGGGCAAGACGATGTTCTTCAGCGAAGGGCGGCCGGCGGCCACGATCGAGGAGGCGGGCAAAACGCAGGACTTCGCGGAGTTCGATGCCTGGGTTGCGGACCGCCATGCGGCGCGGCAGTCGGCGACCGCGGAGATGATGAAGGACGCGGGACTGATCAAGCCGGTTCCGGGGCTGGCGGAGATGCAGGGCAAAGGGCATTTCTTTGCCTGCCCGCCGTATGGGACGTGCTGGCAGCCGGACGCGCCGCAGGCCAGGGCGGTGCTGACAGCTCCGCCGACGCCGCCGACGACGCCGAAGACGGCCAACCCAACGGCGGGCGGACCGACCGCGGGCTCGGCCTCGCCTTATGCCAACATCTGGCTCCCGTGCCTGATGGGATGGTATCCCGGAGCGCAGTGGGGCTACTACGGAGGCATGGGGCCGGCCGGGTTTACGGGGATCAATCCCTACAGCTGGGCGGTGTGCCACTCGGGAGCGTGGATTCCCTATGACAACTCCTACGCGTGGGTACCAGGGACCAAGCGGCATCATCATTGCCCTGTGCACTGGGTCAAGTTCGGACACCAGACGGTGGCGGTGCCGCTTCATCCTAAAGACGTGAAGGGTAAGCCCCCGCTGAACCGGGAGCATGGATTGGCGCCGGTGAAGGGCAAGGACGGGCTGCGCCTGACGCCCATCAAGCTGGACCCCGGCAAGCCGGTGGAAGTGATCAAGTCGCCTCCCAGGGAGTTCCGGAATGCGCCGCCGCCGGTGCTGGCGCGAGCGGAGGCTCCGCGGATGGAGGCGCGCGCGCTGCATGAGAATGTGAAGGCCGGCATTCCGGCGCATACGGCGGTTCCGATGAGCTTCAATCATCAGCAGGGCTTCGTCACATTGCACCAGGTGGTGCAGGGAGGGCGGACGATGGCGGTCAGCGTGCCGGTGGGCCGCGTGGGCGGCGGGCCCTCGGGTGGGTTCGCGAGCGGCGGGTCCGGGGGACACAGCGGCTCGGCGGGCTTCGGTGCGGTGGGGGTCTCGCATGGCGGAGGCTTCAGCGGCGGCGGACATGTGAGCGGCGGTGCGGGCAGTGGTGGCGGCGGCGGTTCTGTACACAGCGGCGGCACCAGTAGTACGAGCGTGTCGGCTCCCAGCGCGACGAGCACGGCGGCGCCGTCGAGCAGTCCACATAAATAGGGACAGGCCAGCCGGGATCCGGGAACCATGCTTCACCGGTTTCTGCGGGGGCCTCGAGAGAGTAGTCGTCAAACGTGCAACATTCGTGCTAGCATCGGGGCCATCGTTGCGCTCCGCGCGGATCGTCGCTATTGCCGAGGGCGCATCCTCTCCCACCGGTTCGCCAAAATCAAAGGAGGCGGACATGAGCCTGCCTAAAGTCTCCGCGGCGACAGTGCTTCTGTCTTCGCTGTGGTTTGCTGCCGCGCTGCCGGCGCAGACCGATGCAACACCTGCAACCAGTGCAAACGCGTCGAAAGTGCGCATCGTGCGCCTGAGCGAAGTGAAGGGCGACGTGCTGATGGACCGGGCGATCGGTCGCGGCATGGAGTCGGCCACAGCGAACCTGCCGGTTGTGGAGGGAAGCAGGCTTCAAACCGGGATGGGAACAGCCGAGGTGGAATTGGAGGATAACAGCACGATGCGGCTGGGGCCCAACGCGGCGGTCGAGTTCCCGAAGCTGGAACGTATGCCGGGCGGCTCCACCGTGAGCTGGGTACGGCTCATGAAAGGCACCGCCTACGTAAGCCTTCTGAAATCCTCGCCGGGCAATGAATTTACGCTGCTGTTCGGGGAACAGAGGGTGACGTTGCCGCCGTCGAGTCATATCCGGCTGGCGATGGCTGAAGACTCGGCAAAGCTCGCGGTGCTGGAGGGCACGCTGCAGGTGCAGGGGCCGTCCGGCATGGAAGAAGTGCGGAAGAAGCGGACCGTGACGTTCAACCTTGCCACGGCGGGCGAACTCGCGGTGGCGAATGGCGTGTCGGGCGAGCCGCTGGACGAATGGGACAAGGATTCGGCGAGCTACCACTCGCGGCTGGCGATGGTCAGTTCCGCGAACAATACGCCGTATGCGTACGGGATGAGCGACCTGTCCTACTACGGCAGCTTCATGGATGCGGGCGGCTGCGGCATGATGTGGCGGCCGTATTTTACGAGCGCGGCTTGGGATCCGTATGCAAACGGCTCCTGGGCATGGTATGGAAACGCGGGGTATTCGTGGGTGTCGCCCTATCCGTGGGGATGGACGCCGTATCACTATGGCAACTGGTCGTTCTGTCCCGGCATGGGCTGGGGCTGGCAGCCGGGTGGCAGCTGGATGGGCCTGAACAACATGGCGATGCTTCCGGTCCAGAGCGGTTCAGGCGGTGGTGGATCCGTCGGGCATCCGATCCGGCCTGTTCATCCGCCGGGTAGGACTGAACCGACCATCATCCCTGTGAACCAGCGGCCGCTGGTGAAGTCGGAGGTGGCATCGCCGGAGTCGTTTGTGTTTCGCAAGGACTCGGCGGGGCTGGGCGTTCCGCGCCAGACCCTGGGAAGCCTGAATAAGTTCTCAGAGCATGCGATGACGCACGGCCAGGCGACAACGAACATCTACATCAGCGCTCCGGGGGGGAATGCAGGTCCGGGCGCTCGTGGCTCGAATGGAGCGGGGCCTGTGGGGGCGACGATCCATCGGGGCGCTCCGCCAACGATGGGGGAGAGCGAACCTGGCTTCGGGGCTGCGGGGGCCGGTGCGGGCGCGTCGAATCGATCCGGCATGACTGGATCGGGGCGTACGCCAGCTCCAACGCAGTCGTCGGGCGCACATCCGAGTGCGGGGCCATCGAGCCGGCCGCGCTGATAGCAAGCTAAACCTGCAAGCTGAAGAAAGGGGCCACTCCGCTTGCGCGGAGCGGCCCTTTTCAATTAGATCGGGGTAAATGCGGGAGTTACGGCGCTCCGGTGCGGATGCGCACCCGGCTGGATGGGTGAGGAGCGGGGTTTGGCCCGTACAATGGGGAGGTAAGCCGACCCAGCCCATGACAGACGACAAGCACAAGCATCCTCCGCAGGACGAGGCGGCGGCCGTCTCCCGCAACGGCGACAGGGCCGGATCTCCGATTGATGTGCGTGTGACGGCCGACAGCCCGGAGAATGGCGGGAACGGCAGGGTGGATGAAGCAGAGGCGCCTGGAATGGGGCGGGGGCCGGATGCCGCCGTGATGGAAAACGGCAGCAAGCCCCTCGCGGATAAGTCTGTTTCCCAGGTCCGCAGAGGCGAAGGATCGCCCGACAAGCCCAGGACCGGTTCCGGGGAGACTGCGCAGAGCGCCGAGACAAAGGCGGCGAAGAAGACGGAAGACGACCCGGTGGGAAAGGTGTACGACTCGGTCCTGATCTCGCGGCTTGGGCGGTATCTGAAACCCTACTGGGTGCAGGCGGTAATCTCGTCGGTGGCGGTGACGCTGAAGTCGCTGAGCGACGTGGCGGGGCCGTACCTGGTCAAGGTGGGCATCGATCGCTACCTGGTGAAGGAGCCCGGTGCGGCCACGACCTGGATCGCACGGCGGCTGCCGGCCGATCCATGGCTCGGGATCACGCGGCTCGCCGAACTGTACCTGGGCGCCCTGCTGCTGGCCTACGCGTTCGAGTTCATCCAGACCTATTTAATGCAGTGGGTCGGGCAGAAGATCATGTTCGACCTGCGGCGGGATATCTTCCGCCACATGCAGCGGCTGCACGTAGGCTTCTTCGACACGCATGCGGTGGGGCGGCTGGTGACGCGGCTGACCTCCGACGTGGATGCGATCAACGAGATGTTCACGGGCGGCATTCTCGCCATCGTCGACGACTTCTTTACCCTGACCATCATGGGCATCGTGATGCTGAGCATCAACTGGTGGCTGGCGCTGCTGGCGTTCTGCGTGCTGCCGGTGATCCTGGTCGTGACGCGCATGTTCCGCGACCATGTGCGCGAGAGCTACCGGCGGGTGCGGGCGGCCATTGCGCGCATCAACAGCTTTACCCAGGAACATATCGGTGGCATGAGCGTGGTGCAGTTGTTCAACCGCGAGGAGCGGGCGTTCCACGAATTCGAAGTGGTGAACAAGCAGCACATGGTCGCGTTCAAGGACACCATCTTTGCCTACGCGCTCTACTACCCGGCGGTGGACATTCTGAGTGCGGTGGCGGTGGCGCTGGTGATCTGGCGGGGCGGGTGGAGCGTGCTGGCGCACGGGACGGTGACCATCGGCGTGCTGGCCATGTTCAACATGTATTCGCAGCGGTTCTGGCGGCCGATCCAGGATCTGAGCGACAAGTACAACATCCTTCAGGCTGCCATGGCGGCATGCGAGCGGATCTTCAAGTTGATGGATACGAAGCCGGAGATCGTTTCGCCGGAGAAGGCGCGGCGGGGGGATGAGTCGAACCGGATCGAATTCCGCCATGTGTGGTTTACCTACCAGAAGCTGACGCCGGAACAGCGGGCGGCAGTGGCGCGGGCGGTTTCAAAGGCAACCGCAGATCCTTCGACTCGTCCGCCGAGCGGACTCGCTCAGGATGACCATCATGATTCTTCGCTGGCAATGCTGAAGGACATCGACTGGATCCTGAAAGATGTGTCGTTCACGATCGAACCCGGACAGACGGTGGCGATTGTGGGGCACACGGGCGCAGGCAAGACGACGCTGACCAGCCTGATGATGCGTTTCTACGATGTGACCGCGGGATCGATCCTGGTGGACGGCGTCGATGTGCGGGAGCTCGACCTGACCCGGCTGCGCCAGCATTATGCGGTAGTGCTGCAGGATCCATTCCTGTTTACGGGTACGATTGCCGACAATATCCGGCTCGGCAACGACGCGATTTCCGAGGCGCGGATGGTGCAGGCGGCGCGCGATGTGAACGTGCTGGACTTCGTTGAGAGCCTGCCAAACAAGTTCGACCAGCCGGTGGAGGAGCGCGGCAATTCGCTCTCGACAGGACAGAAGCAGCTCATCAATTTCGCGCGGGCGCTGGCCTACAACCCGCGCATTTTGATCCTCGATGAAGCGACGTCGAGCGTGGATACGGATACTGAGCTGCGCATTCGCGGCGCGCTGGAGCGCATGGTGGAGGGCAGGACCAGCGTGCTGATCGCGCACCGGCTGTCGACGGTACAACGTGCGGACACCATCCTGGTGATGCACAAGGGACAGCTCCGCGAGATGGGATCGCACCAGCAGCTCCTTGCCCAGCGCGGGCTCTACTGGAAGCTGTATCAACTGCAGTACAAGGATCAGGAGCAGGGAGTGGGAAGCAGGCAGTAGCTACCCAGCCATTCGCGCAGCGAGACGGCTGACTGCTTTGTTCCGCGGCATCGCGAGTTGCATTCGCGCCATGGCGCGCCGGCCATTTATCCTGCGGGCATGCCAGAGCAGACTTCCCCAACGGCCCCCGACCATAATCTTCTGGAACATTCAGCCTCGTCTTATCTACGATCCGCGCGGCATCAGCCGGTCGAGTGGCATCCATGGGGCGAAGAAGCCTTCGAGCGCGCACAGAAGGAAGACAAGCCCGTGCTCCTCGACATTGGCGCGGTTTGGTGCCACTGGTGCCATGTGATGGATCGCGAGTCGTATGAAGACGCGGAGATGGCGCGGATCATCAACGAGAATTTTGTGGCGGTGAAGGTGGATCGCGACGAGCGGCCGGATGTGGATGCGCGCTACCAGGCGGCGGTGCAGGCCATCAGCGGACAGGGCGGATGGCCGCTGACAGCGTTTCTGACGCCGGACGGACGGCCCTACTTCGGGGGCACGTATTTTCCGCGCGAGGATCGTTACGGCCGTCCGGGTTTCGGGCGCGTGCTTCTCACCATGGCGCAGGTGTGGAGGGACCGCCGTGAAGAGGCGATGGAGTCGGCCGCCAGCGTGATGGCGGCCATCGAGCACAACGAGAGCTTCTCCGGGCGCGGCGGCGAGCTGTCGCTGGCGCTGGTGGACAAGATTGCTGGAGCCATGCTGTCGCAGTTTGACGCGCGCCATGGCGGTTTCGGCTCGCAGCCCAAGTTTCCCCATCCCGCGGCGCTGGACCTGCTGCTGGAAGTGGCGATGAATCGCGACAACGAGCAGGCGCGCGACGCCTTTCTGACCACCCTGGAGAAGATGGCCAGCGGCGGCGTCTACGACCAGTTGGCGGGCGGGTTTCACCGCTACTCGGTGGACGAGCGCTGGGTGGTGCCGCACTTCGAGAAGATGCTCTACGACAACACCGAGCTGCTGCGCAATTACGTACACGGGTTTCAGAGCTACGTGCGCGAAGACTTCAAGTCGATTGCGAACCACATCATGGGCTGGCTGGATGCGACCATGACCGACCGCGGGCGCGGCGGCTTTTATGCGTCGCAGGATGCCGACATCAATCTCGAGGACGATGGCGACTATTTCACCTGGACGCTGGACGAGGCGCGCGCGGTGCTTTCCCCGGAAGAGCTTGAGCTGGCGTCGCGGTACTACGACATCGGCGAGATCGGCGACATGCATCACAATCCAGCGAAGAACGTTCTGCACGTGAAGGTCACCCGGGAGCAGGTCGCAGCGCAACTCGGAATTTCGACGGAGGAATTCAAGCGGCTGCTGGCCTCTGCGCGGGCCAAGCTGCAGGCGGAACGCGCGCAACGTCCCACGCCGTTCATCGACCGCACGCTTTACACCGGCTGGAACGCGATGGCGGTGACGGCGTACCTTGAGGCGGGGCGCGTGCTGCGGAATCCGGCGGCGGTGTCGTTTGCGCTGCTCACGCTGCGCCGGCTGCTGGCCGAGGCGTGGAGCGGCGCCGATCTGCTGCACCACGTGATCGCATACCCGGAACAGCAGGGCGGAAAGGCGCAGCAGCCCATCCCCGGCACACTGGACGACTATGCGTTTACGGTGCACGCGTGCCTTGACGGGTGGTTCTCGAGCGGGCGAATGGAGTTCTACACAGCGGCGACAGTGCTTGCGGATGCAATGATTGCGAAGTTCTATGACCGGACGGCAGGCGCGTTTCACGACACGGCAGACGCAGGCGGCAACGGGGCCCTGGGCGCGCTGACCACACGGCGCAAGCCGCTGCAGGACTCGCCCACTCCCGCAGGGAATCCCACGGCTGCCGCGGCGCTACTGCGGCTTGAGACCCTCTCGGGAACCACGCGGTATCGCGAGATTGCCGAGGACACACTGGCCTCGTTTGCCGGCATCGTGGAGCACTTCGGGCTTTACGCGGGAAGTTACGGGCTGGCCCTGGAGCGGCTGCTGCTGGATCCTGTCCAGGTGGTAATCGTGGGCTCGGGAACGGAGGCCACGCGGCTTGAAGCGCTCGCCGTGGCGCGCTATGGCGTGAACAAATCGGTGATGCGCGTGGGGCCGTTCCGTGTCGCGCCGGGGGGCATTCCCCACTCGCTCGGCGAGATGCTGCTGAACGTGCCTCCGCCCCGGGGAGCGGAGGTGTGGGCGATGGTGTGCCGCGGGCGGACCTGCCTGCCGCCCATCACGGACGCGGAGGAACTGCTGAGAGCGCTGGAGGAAAGCTCATAGCTCATAGTTCCCAGTTCCCAGTTCGCAGTTCCAAGTTCACAGTTCAACGGCGGAACCGGCAGAATGCATCCTTCGCGGTCTGCGCCACACCTCGTCAGCCTTTGCAGTTGGAACTCGCGGCCAATTGCCGCCGTCATCTTCCAACTGTGAACCACGAACTGTGAACCGTCCGTCGATCATCCTTCGCCGCTGAAGGGATTCGTTTCCTGCGGCTTGAGGGTAGTGGGGTCCGCGGGCCGGGGCGTGGGAACTTCGTGCTCCTGCGCCGGTGCGGATACAGAACCCTGACTGCCCTCGAACGAACTGAATACGCGCAAGGGGTCGCCGGGGAGCATGTGATGCTCTTCGAGCGCGAGGCGTACGCGCCGCTGAAATTCGCGCATGGGGGCGTACTGTCTGGTGGCCTTCGTCTTGAAGATCACGGGGAAGATGAGTTGCGAGCCTTTCATTGAATCGACGCCGAGAATCTGCGGGTCGGCAAGAAACAGGTCCCTGAACTCGGGATCATTGCGGATGTCGTTCGCAATCGCGGTGAGGATCTCCTGCACGCGGTCGGGGTTGGCGGAGAAGTCGACGCTCACGTTGATGGTGGCCAAACTGAAGCCGGCGCACTGGTTGGCCACGGTGGTGATCTGCGAGTTGGGGATGATGTAGAGGGTTCCATCCCCTCCGCGCACGGCGGTTTTGCGCAGCGACATGGACTCCACAGTCCCGGTCAGTCCGGCGACGGTGATCGCATCGCCCACGTTGAACTGGCCCTCAACGAGGATCATGGCGCCGTTGAGCATGTCCTTGACGATGTTCTGCGCCGCCAGGCCGATGGCGACGCCGGCAATGCCCGCGGAGGTGAGCAGGGGGCCCATGTTCACGCCGACGGCGGCGAGGAACTGCAGGCCCACGATGGCTCCGATGACCGCCATGCCGGTGGTGCGGACGATCCCGGCCAGCGTACGGACCTGGGAGATGCGGATCGCGCCGGCCGCATGCTGTTCGGCCAGGTGGATCATGCGGGAGGTGATGAGGCGCAGAATGCGACTCAACACCACCGCGAGAATGGCTACCAGAAACAGGTGCGGCAGCTTGGTGGCGACGAAGTCCTGCACGTCGACGCCCCACTCGTCCAGCACCTTGCCCAGGAACCGGCCTTCGGCGAATATGCCGGTCCTCATGGTGAACAGGCCGAGACCATACATCCCAACTCCCCTTTCCTCTATCTATATTCTGCAGGTGCTGACCGAAGATCAGCCGATTGTGGAGATTCCGATACATTCATACGATTTTCGCTGAGAGAAACCTCCATGGAAAAGCGTAAAGCGTTTCAACGCGCAATCGACCGTATGTTCCTGCGCGGGGAACCATGACTTCAAAAAAAACGGTTCGCGGTTCTCGATTTTCCACCATTTGCGTGGGAGAATGAGTCATCGCGTTCCCCATCCCCTGTGCGGTTTGCTTAGTTCTCCGGCTTATTTTAAGGAGTTTCCCATGCAAAGCAGCACACCCCAGGGTACTCAATCCATGCCGGACCGGACACCACGCCGGGCTCGGCGCCGTCTCCGCGGCGCTGCCGGACTATTCGCCCTGGCGACATTCCTGGCCGTCGCCCAGCAGGCTCCTCCTGGGAGCCCGGACCGGCCCTACTTGATACCAGAGGCCAACCGCGTGCCCGACAAGAACGACCAGATGCAGATGCAGGTGCAGGCGGGGAAGAGGGCCAACTACGAGGCCGCCAACCTGGAACGGAAGAAGCAGATTGCCGATGATGCCGCGAGGCTTCTGGAACTGGCCACCGAATTGAAAAAAGAGGTGGACAAGACGGACAAGGATACACTGTCGGTGAACGTGATCCGCAAGGCGGAGTCGATTGAAAAGCTTGCCAAGGGCGTCAAGGAAAAGATGAAGCTGACCGCGGGAGCGAGTTGAAACGGACGCGAAGGGAAGTTCCCATGGAAGCCAGGTTGAACCGGTCTCGAGCCACCCCACCGCATATATTTACGAAGCACCGCGTTGTCCGCTGGCCGCGCGCCTGTGCATTCGCCGCATTGCTGACGGTGGCCGCCGTGCCCTGTTACTTCACCCAGCAGAACCAGCAGCCGGCCACTCCCGGCCAGGCAAGGCAGACCCTGCTCGTTCCCGAAGCGAATCGCGTGCCGGATGCCAACGACCAGATGGAGCTGAGGAACCAGAAGGCAAAGCAGGCAAGTTACGAGGCCGCCAATGCGGAACGCAAGCGCCAGCTTGCCGAAGACAGCGCAGCCCTGCTCAAGCTGGCGGCCCAACTGAAAGATGAGTTGGACAAGACTTCCAAGGACACCCTGTCGCTGAGCGTGGTGCGCAAGGCCGATGAGATTGAACGGCTTGCTCATGCCGTCCAGGTGAAGATGAAGCTCACGGTCAACGCCGCCAATTGAACATCAGAATGGGCGGATGCAAGGATTAGCGATGTTCAGTTTCTATTCTCTAGATTTGAATTCATCCCGCCGGATGCAGATTCCACGAGCGGGCGCGGGTCTGCACCGAAGTGTGCGGAGGCAGCGCCGGGTGCTGGCACTTGTCCTGCTGCTGGGGTTTCCCATGGCCGCGCAGTTGCCGGGCGTTCCGATTCAGATGCCGGTGCCTGGCGGGCGGGTCCATCCCCGCCCGGAGGACCCCGCGGACAGTGGCGGAATCGATCTCCGCATGGAGGCCAAGAGGAATGCGGAGCTCAACGTCATGCGCCAGAAGTCGATGGTCTCCGACGCCGACAAGCTGCTGCGCCTGGCGCAGGAACTGAACGCCGATGCGGACGCCGGCGGAGCCATCATGTCGCCCGCGGAGCGGATGCACAAGGCGACGGAGATCGAAAAGCTGGCCAGGAACGTGAAAGAAAAGATGACCTATGCGATCGGAGAGCCGCCGGAGATGGGAGGGCCCTTCGCCGCCTGGCAGCGTTGAACCGGACGCCTGGTCAGGGCGGGTTACCCTCCCGCCGTGTGCCCGCGAATGCCGCCCGGGTTGATACAATCACGGATGGACTTCCGGGTCTTTTCGAGGACCGGAGAGGCGGCTTCCCGAAGCTGGAGAATGTGAGCCGAGAGATAAGCTGGAGGAATCTTCGTCCTGGACGGCGCGCGAAGACGCAGCGGCTCCGGAGCAGGGTAAGGGATGCCGGAACAGGGAGCAAACGGCAATGGACCTGGCAGTTTCGAGCCTGCGCGTGCCTGAGAACGATGCAGTAAAAGGCGCTCTCAGCCCGCAGGCAATGATCGATATTTACCGGCTGATGTACATTTCGCGCCGGATCGACGATCGCGAGATTCTACTCAAGCGGCAGCAGAAGATCTTCTTCCAGGTCTCCGGCGCGGGGCATGAGGCCCTGCAGGTGGGAGCGGCGCTGGCCCTTCGTCCCGGCTACGACTGGTTCCTTCCCTACTATCGCGACCGCGCGCTGTGCCTGGGCCTGGGCGTGACGCCATACGACATGTTCCTGCAGGCGGTGGGCGCGGGCACTGATCCGGCCAGCGGCGGACGGCAGATGCCGTGCCACTGGAGCAGCCGTCCGCTGCACATTGTGAGCACGTCGTCCTCCACGGCGACGCAGATGCTGCACGCTATCGGGTGCGCGGAAGCAGGCCGCTACTTCAGCCGCCATCCTGATGCGGCGGAGAAATCAAATGGCGATTACCGCCAGTTTAACGACGTGGAGTTTCATGGCGACGAAGTGGTGCTGGCCTGCATCGGCGAGGGCTCAACGTCGGAGGGCGAGTTCTGGGAGGCGCTCAATACCGCCTCGAACCAGAAGTTGCCCGTCATCTTTCTGATTGAAGACAACGGCTACGCGATCAGCGTACCGGTGGAAGTGAACACGCCGGGCGGGAACATCTCGAGGCTGGTGGCGAACTTTCCCAACTTCCACTTTCAGGAAATCGACGGCACCGACGCGGAGGCGTGCCTGCGCGCGTTTCAGTCGGCAGCCGCGTATTGCCGCGCCGGCAACGGGCCCGCATTTGTGCATGGACACTGCATCCGGCCGTATTCGCATTCGCTGTCGGACGACGACAAGCTCTATCGTGCCGCGGTGGAACGCGAGGCCGATGCGCTTCGCGATCCGATTCATCGCATGCAGATGCGCCTGCTCCGCGAGAACATCCTGACCGCCGAGCAGATCACCCAGCTGGAGCAGCAGTGGGACCGGGAGGTTGTGGATGCCGCGGATGCCGCGCTGAAGGCGCCGCTGCCGCCCGTCGATGGCATCGCGAAGCATGTCTACTCCGAGGATCTCGATATCACCCGGCCCGCGTTTGCGACCGAGCAGGCCGCAGCCGCCGGGACGGCCGCCGGGAAGTCCAAGAGCTCGCAGGGAAGCGCGCCCAGGACCATGGCCGACCTGATCAACGCCTGTCTGCACGACGAGATGCGGCGCGACGAGCGAATCGTGGTCTATGGAGAAGACGTGGCCGATGCCAGCCGCGAAGAGGCGCTCAGCGAGGTGAAGGGCAAGGGCGGCGTGTTCAAGCTGACCGCCGGCCTGCAGACGGAGTTCGGCTCGGAGCGCGTGTTCAATTCGCCGCTGGCGGAGGCCAACATCGTGGGCCGCGCGGTGGGCATGTCCGCGCGCGGCATCAAACCGGTGGTGGAGATCCAGTTCTTCGACTATATCTGGCCCGCCATGCACCAGATCCGCAATGAACTGGCGCTGATGCGGTGGCGCTCGAATGGGGCGTGGGCCTCGCCCACGGTGATTCGCGTGCCCATCGGCGGGTATCTCACCGGGGGCGCGATCTATCACTCGCAGTGCGGCGAAAGCATCTTCGCGCACATTCCGGGGCTGCGCATCGCGATGCCCTCGAATGCGCTGGACGCCAACGGTCTGCTGCGCACCGCGATTCGCTCGGATGATCCGGTACTGTTCCTGGAACACAAGCGGCTCTATCGCGAGACCTACGGGCGCGCGCCTTATCCCGGTCCCGACTTCGCCATTCCCTTCGGCAAGGCGCGCACCGTGCGTGCCGGCACAGACATGACGCTGGTGACCTATGGCGCGGTGGTGCCGCGCGCGCTGCAGGCCGCGCAGTTGGCCGAGCGCAAGCACAACATCTCGGTGGAGATCATCGACCTGCGCACCCTTGCGCCGTACGACTGGGAAGCGGTTGCGGAGTCGGTGCGCAAGACCAGCCGCGTGATCGTGGCGCACGAGGACATGCTGAGCTGGGGCTACGGCGCGGAGCTTGCCGCGCGCATTGCCGACGAGCTGTTCGAAGACCTGGATGCGCCGGTGAAGCGTGTCGCGGCGATGGATACGTTTGTGGCGTATCAGCCGGTACTGGAAGACGTGATCCTTCCGCAGCCGGAAAAAATCCTGCAGGCAATTGTCGATCTCAAGTCCTGGTAAGAGTTCTCGTTCTTCAACGATTCTCCGTGCCCCATCCTAGCGGCTTTGTTTCTGTCGCAAGGGTGGGACACTACGAACCCTCATTCCGCTTCTACGCGCTCTCGTTCCGCAGGTACACCGAATACCGCTCGTCCAGGATGAGATTGAGCGGCACCAGCGTATGGATCGGTCCGCGTCCCCTGGTCCGGAACATCAGCGGAAACTCGCGCGAGCCCTCGACCTTTTCGAACCAGATTTCATCCTTAGCGGCCGGCGGAGCGTTTGATGGCTTCTCCCACGGGAGAGGCTGCGGCGGACGCAGATCGACCACCGGCATCGGATAACCGGAGTCATCGCGCCGCGGACCCATGGGACCGTCGATCATCGATTGCGTCAGGCCTTCATTACCCATGCGCACCGCGAGCACCAGCGGCCCATACATCGCCGCCTGCACCTTCGCATCATCAGGCGCCGGAGCCACGTGCAGCGTCAGCGGCAGATCGAGCGTGACCACATCGCCGGCCTTCCACTCGTGATTCACTGTGACGTAGCTTGAGGGAGCGGGCGTAGCTTCGACCGGCCGTTCATTCACCGCAATCACCACGCCCTTCGTCGCCCAATATGGAATGCGCAGCTTCAGCGCCGTCGACTTCGACGGCGCATTCTCCACGGTGAACGTGATGCGCTCGTCGCAGGGGAACTTCGTGGTCTGCTTGAGCGTGAGCCCGCGTTCCTTCCATTCGAGCTTCGATGGAATGTAGAGGTTCACGAACACCGCGTCTTCGTCGTGCCAGTAGATGGAGTCGTTCAGCTTGGTGTACTCCTCGCTGCCGGTGCCGGTGCAGCACCAGAAGGAGTCGAGCGGCGTGCCGAAGGTCTTGTATAGGCCGGGGTGCAGCGACACGTAATACATCAGCATGCCGTTGCGGTCCTGCGTGCCCGCCCGCACGTTGTAGAGCACACGCTCGCAGTAGTCGAAATACTTCGCATCGGGGTCGCGCCCATACAAGTGCCGCGCCAGCTTCATCATGTTGTAAGAGCAGCAGCACTCTTCGGCGTCCGGGCCGAGCTCGCCGGCGATGGCGTTGGGCGCCTTCCACATCTCGCCGTTGCTGGTGCCGCCGGTGCAGTAGACGTGGTGCCCGGTGACGATGCGGTAGAAGTTGTCGCTGATCGTCTTCAGCCGCTCGTCGCCGGTGAGTTCGTATCCGCGCGCCGCGCCAATGATTTTGGGGATATTCGTGTTCGCGTGATTGCCGTCGAGCTTGTCCTCGCCCGCGGCAAGCGGCTCGAAGATCTTCTTGTGTTCGAATCGATACGCCAGGTCGCGATACTTCGCATTGCCGGTGATGGCGTACAGATTGAAGGCCGACTCCATCATGCCACCCTGTTCCACCAGCAGCACCTTCTGCCAATCGTCGTCAGAGAAGGATCGCGCATAGCTGTCGGCCCAGCCGGCCATGCGCTCTGCCATATCGAGCGCCTGCTGGTTGCCGGCGTACTTATACATGTCGATGAGGCCGGCAAGGATCTTGTGATAGGTGTAGAATGGCGCCCACACTTCCTTGTGCTGGCGGAGGCGATCGTACAACTCCGTGGGATAGGCGCCGAGATAGCCGTCTTTTGCCTGGCAGGCGGCCAGCATGGTGACCAGATCGTCGGCCTTGGCACGGATGAAGCTGTCGCCGGTGCTCGAATGAAGCATCGCGCATGCGGAGAGGTAGTGGCCCACGTAATGGCCGCGCAGTTCGCCTTTCGGGTCCTCCCATCCGCCCAGCGGATCGGCATCGGAAGGCAGGCCGGCGGTCACCCGGAAGTTGTGCGCGAGACGGTCGTTGGGAAGGGAATAGAGGAAGCTGCGGTTCAGCTCCATCATCTCCTTCCAGGAACTCGGCAGCAGGCGCACGTCGGTCATGGGGAAGGGCTCAGCCTTCCATTGCACCTTCGCCACCGCGGCGCTGGTCAGGTTTTTCGTGGCAATGTCCACAGGTGCGGTGCTGCCCTGTGTTTCGCTCTCGAGCGAGAGCCCTGCACGGGGAAGAAGCGCAGCAGCCCCGGCCGCCGCTGCAGCCTGTCCAAGAAAATCCCTGCGATTCAGACCCCGACCCATTCCCGCACCTCGCCTGGAACACAATTCGCTTGCTGATTGCTTCTAACGCGAATTGTATCTGCTCAGGGGAAGCGGGAGCTTACTTTGCTGCCGGAGTGTCCTCTTTCAAAAACTCGGCGCTGAGCGTCTGTTTCTGGCGCGCGATGGGGAGCAGCGTCGGATAGAACTGCACAAAGGTCGTATCCACCGCGGCGTGCTGCGCATGGCAACTGTAGCAGGGCGCTTTGTCCGGAATCACGGTGCCGTTCTTCTCCGCAGAATCGAAATCGAAGAACGCCCACTTGCCGGGGAAGCGCGCTTCGTCTTTCACGTGCACCTCGAAGCCCATCACGCCCTCGCCCTGGAAGTGGCCGCGCTGGTTGATTGAACCCTTCGATCGGGCTTCGCGCACCTCGAGCACCATGACTGTTTTGTCGGGCCATGTGCCGGTGGCCAGAAAACTGCGATAGGCCTCGGGGTTCACGAACACGTTATCGAACATGGAGTGATCCATGGCCGCGACCTTCGGGTTGTAGCTCATATCGATGCCGGTGGTGAGATAGACCCATTCGCGGTAGTGGGTCAGCGGCATCATGTCGCCGTTGGGCGCGTAGGCCGGCGCGGCGGGGCTGGCCGCGTGGACCGCGCGGACCGGGTGCAGGCAGAAGGGAAGGGCAGCGAGTGCGCCCAGCACGCACAAAACCGGAGCAAGAGTCTTCAAGCGCACGGGGACCTCCGATGGAATACAGATACGGAAGGCCCGCGGCCCCGGTTCCCGGTCGGGCGACCGCCGCCTGGGGTGCCAGTCGGCGTCACCCGATTAGAAGATTTTCATGTGGATGACGAGATACTTCTTGGGGTTCTCGCGGATGCTTTTCACAAGCTGCTGCGCCTGATCCATCGTCGCATCCAGATGATCGTAAGCCGAGCGGTTCACCATCAACTGGCCCATCGTGCCCTTGCCCTCGTTGAGTCCCTTCAGGAGGGTGTCGAGGTTGGCGACTGTGTCGTCCAGCTTCTGCGCGAAGGCCGGGTCCTGGGTCAGCTTCCCCGCGGCTCCCTTGCCGTTGTTGATGCCTTCCACCAGCTTGTTGGTGTT
>Ga0335069_10003488_pt1 | contig 23737 bp, 20 predicted proteins | sample Lox_Sample_11_FD_206714 | JGI IMG/M metagenome (GOLD analysis project Ga0335069, IMG submission 206714) | Soil microbial communities from Loxahatchee National Wildlife Refuge, Florida, United States - Lox_Sample_1.1 | ecosystem: Environmental > Terrestrial > Soil > Wetlands | place: USA... | reverse complement strand
ACCATTTGTCAAGCCAATTGACAACACCCGCGTGTCATGATACTTCTGGCTAAATCAAACATTAGATGTCTAATGTTTGATATTGAAATGCGTCGGGAGCGGAGCCGTGGCTTAGGTATCGAATCCGCTGCAACCGGCCGGGCGGCTGCGGTCACGTGAGAAGGAGGCTGGGATGAATGCCCTCCGACTGCCCAAGCAGGTCTGGCGCCGGGGAATCGCGGACGACCCTCCGTTGCGCACGCCGCTTCGGGCCGGTCCTCTGGATCTCTCGTTCGAACGAGGGGAGCTTCGTTTCATCCGCCTTGGCAGGTGGGAAGTCGTCAACCGGATCTATGTTGCCGTGCGGGACCGCAACTGGGATACAGCGGCTCCTGTCCTGTCGAATATCGTCCTGGCTGCAAAGGCATCGGCGTTCCGAATCTCCTTCGACGTGTCCTGTCGAATGCGGGAGATCGATTTCGCATGGAAAGGCACGATCGCCGGCGACCACGCGGGCACCATAACCTTCGCAATGGATGGTGAGGCTCGCGCCACGTTCATGAGGAACCGCATAGGCTTCTGTATCCTGCATCCCGACACCTGCGCCGGCGCGCGGTGCGTGCTGAAACACCCCGACGGAACGGCGACTTCATCCACCTTTCCGCGGTTCATTTCGCCGCACCAGCCATTCCTGGACTTGAGCGGCATCTCGCACGAGGTCGTGCCGGGCACGTGGGCCGAACTCTCTTTCGACGGCGATGTGTTCGAAACCGAAGATCAGCGCAACTGGACGGACGCCTCGTTCAAGACATACTGCACGCCGTTGAATCTCCCGTACCCAGCGCAGATCAGCGCAGGTACCCCGGTCCGGCAATCCGTCACACTCCGCCTCCGCGAGGACTCGGGGGAACGGCTGATCGTGTCGTCAGCTCCCCGTCGGCAGCGCGCCATTCACCCGAGCTACGAGATCCATGCCGGGCAGCCGACGCGGCAGTTGCCGCCGATCGGACTATGTGCGGCCAGCCACGGCGGCGCTCTTTCCCGGCGTGAGGCGTCCAGGCTCGCTGCCATGAAACTGGACCACATTCGCGTCGAGGTGGACCTGTCGCTCCCCGGTTGGCGGGACTCGCTGCGGATGTCAGCGGCACAGGCCACCGACCTGGGGACCGGCCTCATTCCCGCGCTCCACCTGTCGGACGCGGCAGAAGCGGAGCTCGCCGCCCTGGCGGACTTCTTCGCGCATGAGCGGTGCGAAATCAGGATGTGGCTTGTCTTCAGGCGCGGGGAGCCATGCACCGCTGACCGATGGGTGGAGCGCGCCCGCGCGGTCCTGGGCACGGCCTTCCCGGGCGCTTCCTTCGCCTCCGGCACGAATGCCTACTTCACCGAGCTGAACCGGGGCATTCCACCGGGCACGCCTGCCGACTGCCTGGTGTACTCGGTGAATCCGCAGATCCACGCCTTCGATGACACCTCGGTGATAGAGACCTTGAGCGCCCAGGCGGCCACTGTCGAAAGTGCCCTGCGCATTTCCGGGGGCAGGCCGATCGCCGTGAGTCCCGTGACGCTGCGACCCCGGTTCAACGCGGTAGCCACGGGCCCGCTGCCGCCCGTTGCGCCGGGAGAGCTCCCTCCGCAAGTCGATCCACGCCAGATGTCGCTCCTCGGTGCCGCATGGACTCTCGGGAGCATTTCAAGCCTCGTGCACGGTGGAGCCTCGCTCCTTACATACTTTGAGACCACCGGTTGGCGGGGCGTCATGGAGACCGAGGAAGGGCCGTCGGCGCCGGATCGATTCCCGGCTCTGCCGGGATGCGTGTTCCCGCTCTACCACGTGCTGGCTGACATCGGCGAGATGAAAGGCGGCGGGCTGCTCCCGGGCCGCCCGGATCCCGCTTCCGCGCTCGCCGGGCTTGCGATTCGAACGGAGGCACGGCGACGCGTGCTCCTGGCGAACCTGGGGTCGGACACGATCATGGCTACCGTTCCGAGCGCCGAAGGTGGGCTCGCCGGCCGTGCCCGGGTCAAATGCCTGGATGAAACGACCGTGGAAAGGGCGTGCCGCTCCCCCGAGGAGTTTCGAGCGAAGCAGGGCACCGCCAAGGCGCCGCGCGGAGGAAATCTCGAGATCGATCTGCTCCCTTACGCGGTGGCCCGCATTGATTGGGAGGATTGAATGAAGGCGCCACAGTCGACGCTCGACCGGTACTTTTCCCTGGAGGGCAAGGCTGCCCTGCTCACCGGTGCCGGAGGAGGGATCGGGCACGCGCTCGGGGCGGCGCTGGCGGGAGCCGGAGCGTCCGTCGCCCTGCACGCGCGGACGAGGGAGAAGCTCCAGGGAATGGCAGATGACATCGCCAGGGCCGGGGGAAAAACCGTGTGCCTGACCGCAGAGCTCGGTGACCTCGCCGCGGCACGGAAGCTCGTGTCAGACGCGCGAGACGCATTCGGGCGGCTGGACATCCTCGTCAACTGCGCGGCCATGAACCGGCGCAAGCCGATCGCCCAGGTCACGGAGGAGGACTGGGACGAGATCATGGCCGTAGACCTGAAGAGCCTGTACTTCATGAGCCAGGCCGCGCACGCGATCATGCGCGTGCAGAAGTCGGGCAAGATCATCCACATCGGCTCGGTGAACTCGAGCTTTGCGCTGGGCACCGTCTCGGTCTACGGCGCGGCAAAGGGCGCCGTAGCGCAACTCACAAAGGTCATGGCGGTCGAGTGGGCGCACGACAATATTCAGGTGAACTGCGTGATCCCGGGGTTCGTTGCCACGCCGCTGTCAAAGGCACTGTGGGCCGACCCCTACAAGGCGAACTGGATGCGCAGCCGCATTCCCGCCCGCAGGCCCGCACAACCGGAGGAAATGGCGGGGGCCGTGCTCACGCTGGCGGCCCCCGCTTCATCGTACATCACGGGGACCACGATCGTTGTCGACGGGGGAGTCCTCGCCGGCGGCTGGTGGGAACCAGACGAGGTCATCGCCGGCCTCTAGGGCACGGCGTCTTGGAGAGGGAGGACATCATGCAACCTGGCAAGCGGTGCGGTGAAGTACCCGCGGGTCGCTACCGAGTTCAGCATGTGGGAAGGCCCGCGTGTCGTCGCCGAGCTCGCGGAAAACCCCGGGAAGCTGCACACCGCGGTGCTGGTCCGGCCGTGATGACCGGTCTCTGAGAGGGAGACGAGCATGCGCGCCGTGCATTTTCGAGGAAGCGGGCGTGTCGAGATTTCGGATGTGCCGATCCCGGAACCGCGGGGAACCGAGGTCCTCGTGCGAATGAGGTCGGCCTCGATCTGCGGGACCGACCGCGAGAACCTCATGGGCGGTGGTCAACAGAAAATCCCGGGCCACGAAAACGCCGGTGAAGTTGCGGCAGTTGACGCTTCGATGCGCGTCCATGTCGGAGACCGCGTGGCGATCAACTGTCACGTGACCTGCGGGACGTGCGAACACTGTCGGAAGGGTGACCTGCATCTCTGCGGTCAGCTGAACGTCATTGGCTTCGACCGGGACGGCGGCTATGCGGACTACCTGCTCGTACCGGACACCTGCTGTATGCCTGTCCCGGACGCGATCACCTTCGAGCAGGCATCACTGATCGTCGACATGCTGGGAACGCCTTTCCAGGCGTTCAAGCGGTCGGGGTGCCAGGCGGGAGAGCAGGTTGCCATCTGGGGAGCCGGGCCGATCGGTCTCGGGCTGCTGATGACTGCCGTGCAGGCTGGTGTCCGCGCCGCCCTCATCGATATGAGCGAATACAGGCTTTCACTCGCGCAAACGCTTCGACCCGAGGTCGTCATCAATCCGGGTACTGATCCCGTTGCCGAGAGGCTCCGAGAGTGGACCGGCGGCCGAGGCGTGCAAACGGCCTTCGACTGTGTCGGGAATGAAAAGGTCTCCCTCCAGGCGCTTTCCAGCCTGGCGAAAAAGGGCACACTCGTGGTGGTGGGCGTCAGCCACCGGTTGACCATCAACCCCTGGGAACACCTGATCTGCAGGGAGTTGAGCATTCTAGGCACGCGCAACTTCAACACGGCGCTTTTTCCCGAGATGATCCGCCTGATCGAGGCCGGACTTCCGGTCCTGGCGGCCGTCACGCACCGGTTTCCACTTCAGAATGCCGCTGAAGCGTTTTCCCTGTTCGCGACCGGGGAGTGCGGGAAGATCCTGATCGTCGAGTGATGGATGACTCGGCGCCGGTCGCGGCGCATGAAAAGGACCCCGCCGGCGAACGTCCTGGCGACGATACTTATCGTTGCCCCGGTGGCTCCCCCCTGATCCGCAGCGTCAGCTCGTCGGACGCGCTGACCTGGTCCGCGCGGGCCAGGATCTCCTCCAGGTCGTGGGTAGCAAGGAAATACTTCCCGGAGAGCATGTCCGCTCTCCCGCTGACGAGCTTCAGGACGAGGTTGGAAACGATTTCTGGCGGAAAGTCCTTCTTCTCGTCGAATATTCCCTGGAGGCCCGGCCGCCACTTCCTGGCATTCGCGTCCTCCAACAGGAACCTCGTCATGTCGCTCATCACCGCCGGAGGGCCGATCGAGAAAACCTTGACGCCGTGGCTTTTCAGCTCGACGGCCAGCGCCTCGGAGAGCCTCACGATGCCCACCTTGGAGCTCGAATAGTTGGAGGCGAAGGCATGCGGCTCGATGACCCCGCCTGAGCTCGCCATGTTCACGACGTAGCCGCTGCCGGCCACCACCATCGCGGGTAGGAATGCGTGGCAGACGAGGAACGTTCCATACAGGTTGACCCTGATGTCGCGAAACCACAGCTCAGGATCCACTTCCCACGCGGGACCGACAACGGAGAAAGTCCCCGCGTTGTTAACGAGAATGTCGACACGGCCGAACTCGCCCAGGAAAAACCGCGCGGCTTCTTCCACCTGGGCCCTGTCCGTCACATCCAGCGCCCGGGTGAGCAGGCGCGCGCCAGTCGTTCCGATTGACTTCGCCGTCTCGTGGAGGTCCGCGCTCCTCAGGTCGATGAGACCGAGCTTTGCTCCCCGAGCCGCGAAGGACTCCGCGACAGCCCTGCCGATGCCCCTCGCGGCTCCGGTGATGATGACGACCGCCTGGGCGAGATTCATCTGTAATGCTCCGCCTCGAGCCGTTTCACGAACTCCAGCCCTTCGCGAAGGCTCTCCTCGGTGCTTTTTCCGATGCGCCTCCAGAGATGAAAGAGCGTGAGGAACTCGGGCGGAGCATCCGTGAAGGCCTCGAGGGTCGCCGTGCCGGTGTAGGCGCCCTCCGCCAGCGCGCGGTACACGCCGTGCCAATCGACCGTGCCTCTGCCCACCTGGCCGCGGTTCCCCTCGGCAAAGTGGTAGTGGCAGCAGAACGGGAGGGCCTTTTTCGTGGCCTGGTACAGGCTTTCTTCCTCGAGGTTCAGGTGGAAGGTGTCCAGGTGGATCATGAGGTTGGGCTCACCGACCATCTCGCGGAACGCGATGGCCTGGTCCACCGTGTTGTTGATGATGGTTTCGTAGTGGTTCACCGTCTCGAACCCGAGGGTCAGGTTGTATTGGCGCGCATGGATGGCTACTTCCTTCACGCCTTCGGCCGCCCATTGCGCGTACCTCCCGTCCGGCAGGGTTTTCAGGGTCCGCCCGGCAGTGGAGTACAACAGGCCCACCATGTGCGATGCACCCAGTTCGGCCGTGGAATCCGCGCACTTCTTCATAAAATCCACGCCCTTTCTCCGGGCCTTCGGGTCCTCGGAGGTGAGGTCCTTGTCCGGCGGGCAACCGGTGGACGCGATGACGCCGAGTCCTGCGTCCAGGAGGCGGCTGCGGAGCTCCTTCGCGTTGTAGCCGACATCTTCTCCGACGGCCACCTCCAGGAGGTCGAACCCCATCTTCTTCACGACATCGATCACCTCGGTGGGCTTGCGATTGAACCCGCCTGCATACGCGCCGTACCGGATGCGTCCCATGACATCCTCCTTTCAGGATTCCATGTCTCTCCGCGTTGTCATTTCTTCCTGATGACCAGGAGCGAATCCTTGCCTTCAGCCGCCCGGAACGTCATCCGCGGGGACTGGACGGGCCCGAGATCCTCAGCGGCGCCGTTCTCGGGATGCCACCACGAGGCCTGCGCGCCGGGCGCCAGTCCCGTGGTGTCCAGCTCGACGTATCCCCATGTCTGCGGCATCCGGGGGAAATAGGCAAGGAGGAGAGTGCCGTCGGGCGAGTCCGCTACCGAGACGTGCCGGGCCGGAATCTCCAGCAGCCGCTGGGGCGCGGGGCGAAGCTTCGACCAGCCGAGTGACACGAGCAGCTCCTTTGCGCGGGCCAGGTCCGCCGCCCCGGGGAGATCGAGAGACTGCCGCCACGATTTATAGGAACCCGCATCGCGGCCGCGGAGCGTGTCACCTTCCCGTATCCACGGCCAGATGCCGTCTGCGCCGTACGTGACGCCGCCGAACGCTCCATTCAGAACGGACCACCAGAAGGCCCTGCGGACATCCTCCCTATCGAAGCGGTGTCCGTGGTCGAACCCCGGATACTCCTCGTAGCAGATCTCTCCGTTCACAATCGGTCGGGGGGGTGACCTCTGCCATTCCTGGGCGACGAGCTCGTACGCGCCGCTCTGGTGGGCATCGAAGTGCGAGCTCTGGACCATGACGACGTCCAGCCAGTCCTCGCCGTGGAACCAGGGCCCTGCAATCCTCGCCGGATGAATGGTACAAAGGCGCTTGTCGTGATCGGCCTTCTTCAAGGCTGCACCGAGCGCCCTGGTGTACTCCGGCACACCTTCGCCAAGGTAGGTATCGTCACCGGTGAGGATCCACACGACCTGCAGGCCCTTGAGGAGGTCAGCCAGAAACGCGGCGTAGCGGCAGCCTTCCGCCAGGGTCATGTTCGCCCTGGGATCCGGCACCGTCCAAAGCCGCGCGCCGGGAACGTAGTTGAACCAGAGGACGACTACGGCGACCACCAGCCCCTTGGAGTTCGCGTATTCGACCATCCCCCGCAGGAACCCGAAGTACTCTTCCTGTGGATGATCGAAGTCCCAGAGCCCGTCCTCTTTCAAAGGAAATGGAAACCTTGCCTCCCAGATCGGGTGGACCGCGTCGTATTGAGGAAGAGAGTTGAGCTGGAGAACCGTGAACCCTTGTCGAGCCCTGGTCTGAACATACGCTTCCCACTCGTCCCAGCGCGCCCTGCCGGGGCAGGACCAGCAGGTGTCGCCGAGCCAGAAGAACGGAGTCCCGTCCGGCCACTGCAGTGATCTTCGGTTAGCGGCGACCTCGAGGTTCGGCATCTTCATCTCTCCTCCGTACTGCGTCCGCCCAGAAATCTATACGGAGATCCGGTGGATAATCAACACGGATTTTCAATTCGCGAAAGAAAAAGCGAACATTTTTCCTGTCGCATGCGCAGAAAGTTCAAGAAGATGATAATCCTGTGCAAGCACGGCGACCAAGGCCATGGTGACATTGGAGTCCATGGGTTGCCTCGCAACTGCCGGATTGGCCGAAAAACCTGCCGACGGCGACACCTGTCGCGTACATCCTTCATTCAACCACGAAATCGTTCCATGGAATGCACCCGCCTTCGGGCGCAAAGGAGAGGAGGTCAGCGGCGAAACTCGAATCATGTTTGACTTTCATCGACAGGAAAATGAAACCAAATTTCGCGATGGTCACACGTGTGTTGAACAACGGTATCACGCGCAGTGGCGCGAGAATGCGAAGGAGGAGTGCGATGAGGAAGAGTCTTGGTGTTCTCATGATCCTTTTCCTGCTGTTGGCGGCAAGCGGTCTGGTGTTTGCCGCTGGTCCGAACATCCGGTTCTCCAATTTCTGGACTGACGCGACGGACACCGGCAAGATGTTCGCATCCGGGTTCAAGGCATTCGCGGAAAAGAACAAGGGCCTGGCAAACTACACGATGGAGATCGCCCAGTTCGACGATCAGCGGGCCAAGATCAAGGTCGACCTTGCCGCGAACAACCTGCCTGATGTGTTCATATACTGGGACTACGGCTCGTACAGCACGATGGCAGATGCCGGGTTGCTCCTGGAGGTGCACGACTACCTGAACGCGACGAAGAATCTGAAGTGGAGCGACATCCCCCAGGGTGCCTGGGACTCCAATACGCCCGACGGGAAGAACTACTACGGCATCCCGATGAAGGGATTCGTCGACTACTTCGTGGCCAACCGGGATATCTTCAAGAAATACAACCTGAAATACCCGCAGACGCTCGACGACCTGTACGCGGTCGGGAAGGTGCTCTCCAGGAACGGCATCATCCCGCTGGCAATCGGGTCCAAGGGGGGAAATGCCGGCCACTTCCTCCACGCGGAAATCCTCCAGCAGTACGTCGACATGGATTGGATGAAGGGACTGACGACGGGAAAGGTGAAGTTCGACAGCCCTGAAATGCTGAAGGCTTCCCAGCTCTGCCTCGACATGGCAAAGGCCGGGCTCTTCCCCAAGGACACCGTGGCAAGCGGCGACTTTGCGCCTCCCGCCTCCCTCATGAACCAGGAACAGGCAGCCATGATCAACGCCCAGACCTGGATGATCAGCATGTTCAAGAACGACATCGCGAAGAAATTCGACTACCTGGCGATACCCAGGATGCCGGGCGCCAAGCGTGACCCCTCGACATTCCGAATCGCGGTCGCGAACAACTCGTGGCTGATCAACAAGCAGTCCTTCAACGATCCGGCCAAGCAGAAAGCCATGATCGCGCTGCTGGACTGGGCGAACTCCGACCAGGTGATCGGGTACATCGCCCAGGGTGGAGACTGGATCGTCAAGAGCATGAAGCTGGATCCGACCAAGCTGCTCCCCTTCTACGTGCAGATCCAGAACTGGGAGAAGGCCAAGCCGAAGGAAGCCGCCACGATGGTGTATTCCGTGCTGCCTGATCCCGTTGTCCAGGAGGCGTACGTCTCCGCGCTGGACGAGCTCTGGGCGCAGTCCATCTCGGCCGAGACGTTCGTCAAGAAAGTCCAGGGCGCTCTGGACAAGTTCTTCAACGGGTAGGAAACCTCCTTCGTTGTTCAAACAGAGGGCCGTCGGCCGGCAGACCGGCGACGAGCCCTCTCTTGTTCTCTGTGGTGCGCGGAAAGGGCGGGCATGAGGTCGAAGCTGCACAGGGGCGACAATCTCTTCAGCGCGGTTTTCGTGTCTCCCGCGTTCGTCTTCTATACCGTCTTCGTCATTTACGCGATCGGACTCTCGTTTTTCTACACGATGACGAAGTGGAAAGGCGTGGGTACCCCGTCATTCGTGTGGTTCCGCAACTACGTGAACCTGGTGCGGGACCCCGAGTACTGGCAGGTCGCGGGGAACAGCTTCACCCTGGTGCTCCTCGCGTTGTTCATACAGAACCCGGTGGCCCTCGTCCTGGCGTACCTCACATCGCGGATCAAGTTCGGCTTCAAGCCGATCCGTTCTATCATCTTCCTGCCGTGCGTGATTTCAGCCGCCACCACGGGGCTGATGTTTCAGCTCCTGTTCAACGCCGACATCGGGATCTTCAACGGGATCCTGAAGGCGATCGGGCTGGGGTTCTTCCAGCGCGTGTGGCTCTCTGATTCCAAGGTTGTTCTCTTTGCCGTCGCGCTGCCGCAGGTGTGGCAATACCTGGGCATACAGTTCATCATCTTCCTGGCGGCGATACAGTCGATCCCCCAGGAGATCATCGAAAGCGCACGGATGGACGGCGCGACCGGCGCGAATCTCATCCTGCGCATCATTGTCCCCCTGCTGTGGGAAGTGATCGCGATCTGCATCATCCTCACGGTCACCGGCTCGCTGAAAGCGTTCGACATGTCCTGGATCATGACCTGGGGAGGGCCGGGGCTGAGCTCGGCATACATCTCGGTTCTCATGTACCGGCACGCGTTCAAGGGTTTCAATTTCAGCTATGGTACCACGATCGCAATGACGATCCTCCTGTGGTCCGTGCTGTTCATCGTCGTGTTTCGCTCGATATTTCGCAAACGGGGTGTCGTGTACTAGGAGGCAGGCGGAATGGGACTCCGGCCGGGTATTGACGCGCTGAAGGAAGGATTCTTCCGTTCGCTGATCTACGCCCTCCTCATCGGCTATGCCCTGGTGAGCCTGGTGCCATTCTTCTGGGCGGTCATCAGCTCGCTGAAGGACAACGATTCCATCCTTCGCCAGCCCTTCAGCCTGCCGAAGGTCTTTCTCTGGGGCAACTACCCCCGCGCGTGGCTGGAAGCGCACATGGGTCTGTACACGTTCAACACCGCCTTGTACGCGATCATCTCCACCGTGACCATACTCCTCACCTCGACCATGGCGGCGTACGTCATTGCGCGGGTCAGGAAGGGGAACCTCCTGTACCTGTATTTCACCCTCGGGATCATGATCCCCATCCACACGGTCCTTCTGCCTTCCTTCATCCTGATCCGCAACTTCGGGCTCTTCAACTCCCGGCTGAGCGTCATCCTGCTGTACATCGCGTTCAACATGTCGCTGAGCATCTTCATCATGGTCGGCTTCCTCAAGGGGATCCCGCATGAGCTGGAGGAGGCGGCTTTCATGGACGGGGCGACCCGGTCGCAGACTTTTTTCCGGATCATCTTTCCCATTTCCCAGCCGGCCCTCGCCACGACCGGAGTGCTCACGTTTCTAGGGGTGTGGAACGAGTTCCTGATTCCCCTCATCCTGCTCACCAACCGCGCGCTGAAGGTCCTGACCAACGGCATCAACGACCTGCGGGAGCAGTACGGCCAGAACTACGGCCTCATTGGCGCGGGCCTGTGCATCTCTTTCCTGCCCATGATAATGCTGTACATCGCCTTTCAGGAGCAGGTGATCGCGGGGATGACGGCTGGCGCGGTAAAGGGCTGACCGCGGAGGTCGGCACCGCGCCTCATCCCTTCACCGCTCCCGCGGTGAGTCCTTTCACGACGCGCTCCTGGAAGATGACGTAGATCAGGATAGCCGGCACGATGAGCACGGTGGCCCCGGCGGCCATGAGCCCCTGGTCGCTCGAGTACTGCCCCCGCAAGTTGTACACGGTGAGGTTCAGCGTTCGAAGGGCAGGTTTGGAGAGAAGGATCAGCGCGAAGAGAAACTCGTTCCAGATGCCCAGGAACGTGAAGGTCCCGACGGTCGCGATCCCGGATTGGGTGAGTGGCAGCGCAATGCGGAAAAAGATGCGGACGGGACCGTACCCGTCGATGACGGCGGCCTCGATGAGCTCATCCGGGATGCCTTTGCGCATGAACCCGGTCAGCACGAAGATCGCGAAGGACAGGCTCGTGGCGACGTAGACGATCAGAATGCCCAATCGCGAGTTGAGCAGCCCCATGTTGCGCATGGTGACGAACAGCGGGATCAGCAGGGCGTGCACGGGAATCATGATGCCCAGGATGAAATAGGTGTACAGGAAGCCGTTCCTCTTCGGGAACTTGGACAGGTAGAACGACGTCATCGCGGCCAGGATAACCGTCACGAAGACGGTCACGGCCGCGTAGATGAGGCTGTTCGGGATGGCGATCTGAAGTTGGGCGCCCTGCAGGACCTGGGGGAAACTCTTCAGGATGATGGGGTTCGGCAGTGCGAACGGGTTGACGTAGATCTGGCTGTTGTCTCGGAAAGAGTTCAGAAAAACCCAGATGACCGGGTAGAGGGTGGTCACGGACCAGAGGGCCAGCACGATATGCCGCAGGGCTACAAAGAACCGGTGACGCGCGATGAGACGGCTGCTGCTCTTGTCGATCTTTCGGGTGTGGCTCACGGCATCCTCCTCAGTAATCAAGGCGCCGGGTGATGGATCGGAATATCACCGTGATCACGAGGGTGGCGACCAGGATGACCATGGCGATTGCGGTTCCCACGCCGAACTGCGCACTGAGGAAGGTCTTGTTGTACATGAAGACCCCGAGGAAAGCCGAGCGCACCCCCGGTCCCCCCCAGGTCATGATGTACGAGTGCTCGAAAGCCTTGAAAGACCCCGACGTGATCATCGTGACGCAGATGAAGATGATGTCCCACTGCATGGGTATGACGATACTGCGGAACGTTCGGAAGGAGCTCGCCCCGTCGATCGTGGCGCTCTGGATCACGTCGTCCGGAATGGACTGCATCCCGGCCAGCAGGATCACTACGTACAGCCCGATGAACTGCCATATCATCGGGGTCAGGACGGCATAGAAGACCACGTTCTTGTCCGCGAGCCAGTTCCTCGTGAGGGAGGTGAGACCAACGTCCTTCAGGATGGCGTTGACCGGACCGACGTCGGCGTTGAACACCAGGGTGAACATGAGCGCAACGGCGGCGGGCGAGAGCACGACGGGGAGGAACACGAGCGCCCGGTACAGGCGGAAAGCGCGCCGGGTCCTGAAGATCAGGTATGCGAACAGGAGCCCCAGGCCGACCTGCAGGATCAGGGCGATCACCAGGCCGGTGACCGTGTTCTCCATGACGATCCGGAAGTCCGCGCTCTGCAGGAGATCGGCGTAGTTCTTCAAACCGAGGAACACCGGCTTGGAAATGGCGTTCCACTTCGTCAGGGAGTAGTACACCGTGTACCCGATGGACACGATGACGAAGTAGGTATAGATCGCGAAGGATGGCCCTGCAAGGATGAAGGGCGCCCATCTGTGCTTCTGAAGAACGTGCATCGCAGCCTCTCCCTGGTCCGCGGGTCGGGAAAAAAAGCAAGGGAGTGGCGTCCACTCCCTTGCACATCAGATCACATTGGCGGAGAAGAGCAAACCCGCTACCGGACGTGCTCTATCGTGACGCCTTGAACTCGTCGAGCGAAGCCTGCACCTTGTCGATGTACTCCTCGGCGGTGATTGCGCCCGACCACAGCTCATCGCATGCCGACTGGTAGTCGAACTGCAGCTTGTTGTCGGGAAGGTTCTGCCAGATCATGGGCGTCCCGCTCACCTTGTTCTTGAGGTGGAACTGGATGGCCTTCACCGCCATCTTGTTCGGCATCTTCGACAGGTCGACCTTGGCCATGACGGCGTTGTTCGTGGAAACGATGTATCCGGCCTGCGCCTCGGCCAGGGGGATGTCCCAGCCCACCAGGTCGAAGAACGCGACGATTCCCGCCTGCTTCTTGGGGTCGGCGAAGGATTTCGCGTTGATGCAGTAGGCATCGTTCACGGTGCCCTGGATGAAGGTCGCGGGGTCGCGCTCGGCATCCGGGAGCCTGGGAACCGGGATGATGTCCAGCTTGTCCGTCATACCGTCCCTGAAAATCTGGTCGTACATCCACGGGAACGTGTAGCACATGGCCACGTTACCCTGGTCGAACAGCGCGATGCTGGGCGCCCAGTCGCCGCCGGCCATCGTATCATCCGGGAACATCTTGTTCTCGACCATCTGCTGGATCCACTTGGCGGACTTCACGAACCCCGGGACCCTGAAGTCGAGGTCTCTGGCGAGGTTCACGACGCCGTCGACGCCCGACTTGTACTGGGCGGCCAGCTCGCCGAACCAGAAGTGCGAGGGGTTGCCGCCCTTGGAACCGATGTTCGTGGGGATGACGCCCTTGGACCTGAGCACCTTGCTGACGGACACGAACTCGTCCCAGGTCTTGGGGTACTTCAGGCCGTACTTCTGGAAGATCTCCCGGTTTGCCATGAACACACCAAGCGCGATGTTGCGCGGGAGCGCGCGCGGGATGCCATCGAAGGTCGCCGTGGCCCAGGAGCTTTCGGCGATATCCGCTTTCTTGATCTTCTTGCTCTTGGCCAGGTAGTCGTTGAAGTTGACGAGGACGCCGGCCTTCACGTAGTCGGAGAGCACGCCGCCGACCCAGAACTGCCACATGTCGGGCGCGTTGTTCGCCGCCACGTCGACGCGGATCTTGTTCCTCATCTCGTCACCGACGATGACCTCGTGCTCGATGTCGAAGTCCGGGTTCGCGGCATCGGCCTTCTTGAGGATCGCCATTGCCAAGTCCGCGTCCGGATTCGCCCCTTCCTGCCACATGTGCGCAAAACGGATCTTTACGGGCGCAGCGGACACGTACTGGATCCCGGCGACTGCCAGGACCAGCAGGACCAGGACGAGTGTCTTCCCCAGTCGATTGTTCATCTTCACTACCCCCTTCTCGAATTCTCTCGTCTTCAGAGAGTTCGATTGGAAGATAGCATGCCTGTTCGTGTTGTCAAGCTAAATTTCAATTGCTATTGTAAAAGATGAAAAGAATCTCATTTTTGCCTATTCCACCGAGGAGGTTTCACACATGTCCGAGCGAAGCGTGATCGAGGATGCTTTCGAGAAAGGCGGGGGCATCTTCCGCCTTGCTCCTGCCTGGGTTCCCCGGGCCTTTTGCGTTCCAGGCCGCCGCATCAAGCTGCACCCTGGGGACTACTATGCATTTGGGATGGAGCGCGGGGGCATCGACGAGCGGTGGCTGTCGTCCACGACGCCGGCGGACAACGGGCCAAAGACAACGCCAAACGAGGGCATGAGCTTCCTGGTGTTCCATGATGGCTCGATAGAGCGGCGCGCCCTGCTGAGGGATGCCGTGACCGAGCTGAAGGGGGCGCTCATCGGGGACCGCATCTGGAATGCCTTCAAGAAATGGCCGTCTTATTCGAAGTTTTTCGACAACAAGAACCCGCTGCCGTTCCATATCCACCCGAAAGAGGATCACGCGAAGAAGGTCGGCGGGATCGGAAAGCCCGAGGGGTACTACTTTCCGCCGCAACTGAACAACCACGGCGGGGACTATCCGTACACGTTTTTCGGCCTGCGGCCGGGCACCACCCGGGACCAGGTGCGGGAATGCCTTGCCGCCTTCATGAAGGGCGACAACCGTATCACGGACCTCTCCGCGGCCTACCGCCTGGAAGCCGGCACCGGCTGGGACGTGCCTGCCGGGATCCTGCACGCGCCGGGCAGCCTCTGCACGTACGAGCCGCAGCGTGACTCGGACATGTTCGCCATGTACCAGTCGCTGGCGGGAGACGCTGTGGTCTCGGAAGAGCTTCTCTGGAGAAACACGCCGGACACCAGGAGAGGTGACTTCGACTACCTCCTGGAGGCAATCGACTGGGACCTCAACCTCGAGCCGGCGTTTGCGGCCCGCCACTTTATGCCGCCGAAGCCCGTCATCCCATACGCCCAGACCGAGCCCCAGGGCTACCGTGAGAACTGGATTTGCTACAAGGCTGCGGGATACAGCGCAAAAGAGTTGACGATTCTTCCCGGAGCACATGTGACGGTCAGGGACGGCGGAGCCTACGGCATGATCGTGCTCCAGGGACACGGGACAATGGGGAAGTGGGAAATCGAGGCGCCTGCGCTCATCCGCTTCGGACAGCTCACCTCGGACGAGTTTTTCGTGGGCGAAGCAGCCGCGCGGGCTGGGGTGAGCTTCACCAATCCGTCTCAAACGGACCCTATTGTCATCCTCAAGCACTTCGGGCCAGAAAACCCGGACCTCAAGCTGGAGGGATAGGCCGAACCGCCGCCGTCCACTACTGGGGGTCGCTCGCCATCCCTGCCGAGTATCTCGCATTCCAGTTTTGCCACGACGGTAGAGATGGGCGAGCATTTTCTTTTTCTTGAACAAAATCAGAAATTCCCGTTGCAGAAACGCCGGGCTCGGGTATACTGTGTCCTTCCACGCAGCCACGACGGCAGAAGGAGCACGAAAATGGGCACGACGGAAAAGGTCTGCTTTGGGGTCATTGTCGGCACGCGGGGCTTGTTCAGTCCTGCGCTGGCGGTTGAGGGGAGAAAGAGTCTCCTGGCGGTTCTCGACAAGCTTGGCTACGAATACGTGATCCCCGCGGAGGGTGCGACGCCGAATGGAGCGATCGAAACCGGCGCGGATGCCCGCAAGTGCGGGTCGTACTTTCAAGCCAATCGGGCAAAAATCGATGGGATCATCGTGTCGCTTCCGAACTTCGGCGACGAACTTGGCGTCGTGCAGACGCTGGAAAATGCCGGACTGGACGTGCCGGTCCTCGTTCACGCGTTCGACGATGAGCTGGACAAGGTGAGCGTGACGGGCAGGCGTGACGCGTTCTGCGGCAAGGTGTCGGTCTGCAACAACCTGTACCAGTACGGCATCCCCTGGACAGACACCTCGGAACACACCTGCGCCGTGGATTCTCCCGAGTTTGCCGCGGACCTTGCGCAGTTTGCCTCGGTCTGCCGCGTGGTCCGCGGACTGCGCGGCTCCCGCATCGGGCAGATCGGCACCCGTCCAGGGGCTTTCCAGACCGTCCGTTTCAGCGAAAAGCTGCTCCAGGCAACCGGCATCACCGTCGTGCCCGTGGATCTTTCCGAGATCATCGCCGCGGCCGGAAAGATCCGGGAGAACACGAAGGAGCTGCAGGAAAAACTGGGCCTCATCAAGGGCTACGGAACCATTCCCGCCCGCGTGCCTTCGGAAAACGTGCTGCGCCAGGCGCGGCTGTCGGTGGCCATAGACCGATGGATGGCCGAGAACGGGTGCGCGGCATCCGCGATCCAGTGCTGGGAATCCATCCAGAAGAACTACGGGTGTGCTACCTGCCTCTCCATGGCCCTCATGGGCGAGGAGGGAAAGCCCAGTGCCTGCGAGGTGGACATCACCGGTGCCGTCTCGATGCTCGCGCTCCGTCTTGCCTCGGGTAATGCGCCGGGTTTCCTCGACTGGAACAACAACTACGGGACGGATCGTGACATGTGCGTCAACACGCACTGCTCGAATTTCCCGAAGAGCTTCATCGGCCGCGACATCGAGATATCGGAGCTGGACGTCATCGGCGCCTCCCTGGGCAGGGAGAACTGCTTCGGGGCAATCAAGGGCAAGGTGAAGGCCGGTCCCATGACTTACTTCCGCATGCACACGGACGACGAGCTGGGTGTCTGCCGCGCGTACGTGGGTGAGGGGAAGTTCACCGACGATCCGTTCGCCATGGACGGCGGGATCGCGGTCTGCAGGATCGAGGGACTGCGCCAGGTGCTTCGCCACATCACCACGGAGGGATTCGAGCACCACGTGGCAATGGTGAGGGGAAACTGCGCGGCTGCCGTGTACGAGGCTACCGAGAAGTACCTGGGTTGGGACGTGTACTGGCACAACGGGGAGAACGCCGACTGAGAATCAGCCGGCGCCGCCGCCGGCTACGTGGAACGACGAGGAACTCCTCGGCCTATGCCTTGCCCGTCAACCGATCTCCCACGGCGCCGTGCGGGTGGATGACGGCGAACTGCTCCCGGGTGTAGCCCGTGTGCTCCATCAGCGCGATGCAGATGGCGTCGAACACCGCGACTACCGCCATTGTGCTAGTCGTGGCCAGCATGTTGAAGGCATCGGCCTCCTGTTCCACTCTCACCTTCATGACGAGGTCGCTCGCCTTTGCGAGCGGCGAGCCCTCGTTTTCGGTTGCGGTGACCAGGAAGACCTTCTTCTTTTTAAGAGACGGGACGAGGTCCGCGAGCTCCCGCGTGCCGCCGCCCTTGGAGAAGAGCACGACCACGTCACCCGCCTGCACGACACCCAGGGCCCCATGCGGTGCATCGGACGGAGAGAGAAAGAACGCCGGCCTCTCGATGCAGGACAGCGAATGCGCAACCTTACGGGCCGCTGCGGCTGACGTGCCGCAGCCCATTGTCACAATGCGGCCCTTGCACGAGGCGAACGCCTCCACGCATCGGGCAATCGCCTCCCGGTCAACCGAGCCTGCCAGCCGGGCAAGCTCGCGCGCCCCGGTGTCCCACACCGCGAGGGCGCGCTTCCAGATCTGCTCGTGTGTCATGCCGCCGAGGATATGCCCGGAATCCGGGCCTGTCCAGCAAGCCGCTCAGCCGAAGAGCGCTTCGCGCACGAGCCGTGTCGACTTCATGGCATCGCCCGAACGGAAGACATCCTCGACCGACCTGCGGTCCAGCCGGCCCGCCGCCTTGCGAAGGGCTTCCAGCCATGCCAGTGACTCCCGGGCGACGGCGATCTTGTCCCTCTCGTGGTAGGCAAAGACGTCGAGGGAAATCCACCCGTCGTAGCCGGTGCGGTCCAGCCAGTAGAAGAACTCCATCCACTCCAGCGTGTGCACGGAGCCCGGGATCATGTCGTCGTCCCACGAGCGGTAGTTGTCGTTCACGTGCAGATGGTAGAGCTTGTCGCCGAATCGCTTCAGCATCGCCACGGACTCCGCCATGTTCTCCATTCCCGCCAGGGCGTGGCCCACGTCGAGGTTGATCCCCACGTTCGGCCGATTCACTTCCTGCAGGAGGAGCAGGCATTTCGCCAGGTTGCTGACCAGTGCGTGGGTCCGCGGCTCGCGCTGCTTGTATTCCACGGCGAGCTTCACCTTCGGGTCGTGGTCCGCGCACTCGATCAGGCCTGCCACCAGCTGGTCCCATGCCGCTGCATAGTCGAGTTGGAACACGTAGTCATAGCCGTCGTGACCGAACCACGGGCTCACCTGGTTGCAGCCCGTCTGGCGGGCGAGGTCCATTGCGCTCTTCACCTTGCCGATTGCCTTGGACCGGACTTTCGGGTCCAAGGAGGTGAAGCTGCCCCATCCGAACACCGGCGTGGCCCAGATCTCGGGTATCAGCATGGAGATCTCCATGCCGCTGGCCTGGATCCTCTTCACGACGCTGTCCTGGTCTTCCTCCTTGATGTGCCAGCCGCCTACGAGCTCGATCCCCTTCATGCCCTCGACCTTTGTCGCGTCTGAGAGCATTTCGTCGAAGCTTCGCTCAGGAGTGTAGCCCTGGAGAACATATCGATCGGCGCAGGCGCCGAAAATCACCGCCACGGCCGAGTAACGCCATTGTTTCATTTTCCAACCTCCTCGGTGAAAATAGCGTTCGTCGGGTCGGGTGACAAACCAATGCGAGAAGCGATCAGGTTCTCAGCACGAGAATCCATTCCATGAGATACGGCGTAGGCGGAGCCTGCCAGTCTCCATTTGCGTCAGGCTCGACGGTGCCAAGCTCGAACCGGGTGAAACGTTCGGGATCGACATACTCGGCCCGATATCTCGTTCCCTTCTCGATTCCGTGGATCACGGCCCCGTCCCAGTGCCAATAGCGGCGCGGAATGTAGTGGACCCTGCATTCGCGGGGGATGCCCGCGGAGTAGACTCTCAGCGGGGGGTCGTAGTTTTCCGCACCCCAGCGCACGGTCGTAGTTGCCCACTCGGGATGCGGCTCGAACCTGTCCCAGGGCAACTCCATGAGGAGCTCCTTTGCTCTTCCCAGTTGAGACGCGCCGGGGAAATGCATGGCCTCGTCCCAGGTTGCCGCGTCGTACGCACCGCCGCCCGGCCTTCCGCCGGTTGGTCTGTCGCGGTCATTGGCCTGGAAGATACCGCCCGCGCCGTACGTGAATCCCGCAGCGCCCGAGAGAATGCTGGACCAGAAAGTGAAACGCTGCACATCGGGACCGTTCGTTCCCATGTGGCCCTCGTAGGGCGGCTCCGCGTTCACCACGGGAGTCGCGGGGAATCGCGCACGGGCGTCGGTGATGCCGGCGATGCCGATTGCCATGGCGGCCCGCATATGCCCTGGTTGCAGCATGTGGTAGTCGAGGGTGGAATGATCCTCCAGGTCGTCCCAGGAAGTCCGCCTCGGGTGGGCGCTGAGCGGGCGCTGGTAGGGATCCGCCGATCTAACCGCCCGGGCCACTCGTGACCATGCGGCGCGCAGTTTCTCCGTGTCTCCCGGCGGGTCCTTGGCCAGGTAGTACGCCATGGCCGTTTCGCCGGCCAGCGACCAGACGACCGGCCAGGCGCCGTAGCGGGCGACGAGGTAGCGCCAGTGGCTGGTCATCCGCTCTTCGCCGATGGAGAGCAGGTGGTAGCCCCAGCTCCCCAGGATGCAGGGAACGATTCCGGCCCTGATGATGGTCTGGAGCCTGAGGTCGCACTCGTCGAAATACCTCGGATTGATGCGGCCCAGATCCTTTTCCCAGGGAAGGCCGCCCGCGTTTCCGGCCCGCTCGTCGTCCGTGGCGAGGTCGCCAGGGAAACCGAGGACCACCTGGACGACCGTGAAGCCCTTGCGGGCACGGTCGTTGACGAGGGCGGAAAAATCCTCCGGCCACCGGACGCGGCCGGACATGAGCATCCACCACGTATCGCCGAGCCAGAAGAAGGGAAGCCCGTCCGCGTGGGCGAACCCCTTTCCCTTCCTCACGCTGATGGGCCCATGCAGGAAGAGCGCGTTGGATTCCTGCAGCGTGGGGCCCGCGACCAGGACCGCCTCCTGTCCGTGGAGCCCCTCCTCGGCAGGATCCGAGCACTCCGTCCGCAGCTGGTACGTGCCCGGCCGGGCCACGCTCACGCGGAGCCTCCACTCATCACCACCCGCCCAATAGAAAGGGAGCCGTCTTCCTGCTCCGTCCGGTCCCTTCATGATCGCAACGACGCTGATCTCGCCCCATGGATCATTCCGCGGCGTGCGGGCCCGGAGCGTCCACTCCGTGGCAACATGGATCGTCGTATTCAGACTCGTCATCTTGTTCCCTTTCCGTCGAGCATCGACTGGCCTTGGATCTGGGACTTTGGCGCGAACCTTCTGCGAAACTCCTGCGGGGTGATGCCGGTGACCTCGCGGAAGATGCGGTCGAAATAGCTGTGGCTTTCGAACCCGACCTCCTGGGCGATCCAGGTGATGGATTTCTCGTCCGCGATCAGCAGCTCCTTGGCGCGGTCGACGCGAAAGCGCTTGATGTACTCCGTGATGGTCTGGCCGGTGACTTTCTTGAAATAGCGGCACAGGTGCGAAACGCTCATGTTGGATGCGGCGGAGATTTCGCCGAGGCCAAGCTTGTTGCAGTACCGCTGGTGTATGAAATCGAAAGCGGGCTTCAGGCGATTGACGTCCCGCATCCTCACCTGCGGCGGGTCCGTCGGTGTTCTCTCGATTCCAGCCGCGCGGTTCAGGATCAGCAGAAGCTGGCAGAGGCAGTTCTTGACGGCCAGGCGGTGGAATCTCTGTTTCCCTTTCAGCTCGTCCGCAATCTCTTCGAGGATCAGGAGTACGCGCCTCCGTGTGGGCTGATCCAGGGAGACCTTCGGGCGGAGCCCTTTCGCGGGGGGGTGAAAGAGAAGAAGGTACTCGAAGTCTGTCCCGCTGGATCCGTACCGGCAGAACAGATCCTCCAGGAAGTACAGCGTCACGACTTTCAGGCTCCTGCTCGGTTTGCCTTCCAGGAGGTGAAATACTCCGTTGTTGATCAGGAAGAGATCGCCTTCCTCCGCCCCATACTCTCTGCCGCCAATCGCAAACGTTCCGCCGCCCTTGTAGATGTAGGCGATTTCCAGGTGATCGTGGTAGTTGGGAATGGCCGCGTGAGGGTGGGCGAAGTCATAATAGTTCAGCCGGAACGGAAAATCCGGAGCAAAATCGACCAGGTACTGCCCTGCGGGCGAGAAAAGAAGCTTTTTCGATATCCTGAACGGTGTGAAGTCCATGTCGCCGCCCGCTGATCGTCTCCCAACGGCAACTGGGGTGTCAAGCGTCGAAGATCCGGCCTCCCTGTTTCGTATTCAACAAGAAAAACTGAAAAATCCTTGACAGCTTCTGGCGCATTCGCTATCAAGACAGGGGTCGCATTTCTCGGCTGACTTCAAGGGGGAAACATGAAGGTGCTCCTCGTGGGGGGGACAGGACTTATCAGCACGGCCGCTACACGTGTCCTGCTTGAAGCCGGGCACGAGGTCACCCACTTCAACCGGGGCGTGAGCTCGGGGGAGTTCAAGGACAGGGTGAGGACAATCGTCGGTGACCGTACGGACCACGCCGCGTTCGAGCGGATGATGAACGCCGAGGGGCGGTTCGACTGCGTGATCGACATGATCTGCTTCCTCGCGGAGGAAGCACGGAGCGCGGTCCGTGCGTTTGCCGGAAAGACGAAACAGTACATCTTCTGCAGCACCACGGACGTTTACACGAAGCCGCCGAAACAGTTTCCCATTCGGGAGGACGCGGAGCGATTCCCCTTGAAAGAGTTCCCGTATGCATGGGAGAAGGCCGAGTGCGAGAAGCTCCTCGAGGAGGCCCACCGCGAAGGGAAATTCGCCGTAACGCTCATCCGCCCGTCAGCAACGTACGGCGAAGGCAGGGGCGCGGTGGACCCGTTTCGATCTGAACCCTTCTATTTCGATCGAATCAGGAAGGGAAAGGCGCTCATCGTGCACGGGGACGGCACTTCGCTCTGGACTTCCTGCCACAGGGACGATGTCGGCAGGGCGTTCGCCAACGCGGTGGGCAACCGCGCGGCTTTCGGCAAGGCATACAACGCCACCGGCGATGACTGCATGACCTGGAACCAGTACTGGCAGGGAGTTTCAGAGGCGCTCGGGAAGCCCTGCCCGCGGCTGGTGCACATCCCCACCGATCTCCTGGTGAAAGTGGCGCCCAACAGGGCGAGTTGGTGCGGGGTCAACTTCCAGCACAACAACATCTTCTACAACGACGCGGCCAAGCGGGATCTCGGGTTCTCCGTCACCATTCATTGGGTGGACGGCATGCGCCGGTCCATCAAGTGGCTGGAAGACCACGGGAAGATGCCTTCGTGGGAGAGCGCGCCATGGTATGATCAGATTATCGATGCCTGGGACCGATCGGGTGCCGCCATGGCGGATTCCCTCAAGGGAGTCTCGCTCTAGGGCGTTACGGAATGCCAGCCGATTTCTATTTTCCACTTGAAGAAGTGAAAACAATGTCCTATTCTGCGTCCGGAGGCTCTAGTTGAAGGCTGCCGTTTTCGAGGATGTTGAGAAGATCGTCGTTCGGGAGGTGGCGGATCCGGTCTGCGGCCAGGGAGATATCGTCGTCAAGGTAGAGGCGTGCAGCCTCTGCGGATCCGATATCCGCAACTTCCATACCGGCCTGCGATCGGGAGCCAAGGGCCAGATCATGGGCCACGAGCTTGCCGGCCCGGTTGTGCAGGTGGGCGCCTCCGTGACGAGGTTCAAAGTGGGAGAGGCGGTTGCAATCGCTCCCGACGTGAGTTGCGGTGCCTGCTACTACTGCCGGCGAGGCCTCGTCAATTTGTGCGTGAATCACCGGATGCTAGGAACCCACTGGCCGGGCGGATTCGCCCAGCTCATCCACCTGCCCGCGGAGGTCCTGGCACACGGAATGGTGCACCACATGCCCGACGGTATGTCGTGGGAGCAGGGGGCACTCGCCGAGCCTGCCTCCTCGGTCCTCGCCGCGCAGCAGAACGCCGGTGTCGGGCTGGGCGATACGGTGCTGATCATCGGTGACGGACCGATCGGGTGCCTTCACATCGAGGTGGCCCGCGCACGCGGAGCGGCCCGGGTCATCATGGTGGGACTCGCGAGGCTCGCCCAGGCGCGAGCCTTCGCACCAGACGCCCTCATTGATGCCGCCACGCAGGACCCCGTCGCGGAGGTGAAGAGGCTGACGGACAGCCTCGGCGCAGATGTGGCGATCGTCGCGACACCCGTCGGAAAGACGCAGGCCCAGGGCGTGGAGGCGGTCCGCAAGCGCGGCACGGTCATTCTCTTCGGCGGACTGCCGAAGACCAACCCGACGGCTACCTTGAATACCAACCTCATTCATTACAACGAAATCCGTGTTGTCGGGGCTTTTTCCTACCCCGCGTACATGCACGAGAAAGCCCTCACGGTGATAAAGGCGGGCCAGATCGATGCCCGGAAATACTTCACCCGCACCGTGTCGCTCGACGGGATCGTCGAGGGAATACGGGCCGCCGAGGCCGGCGAGGCGCTGAAAGTCCTCGTAAGGCCGTGGGCGTAAAGCGGAAGACCTGGAATAGAGAATAGGGCAGAAGGGGAAAACACGTGAACGCAATCGACAGC
>Ga0335069_10003487_pt1 | contig 23738 bp, 20 predicted proteins | sample Lox_Sample_11_FD_206714 | JGI IMG/M metagenome (GOLD analysis project Ga0335069, IMG submission 206714) | Soil microbial communities from Loxahatchee National Wildlife Refuge, Florida, United States - Lox_Sample_1.1 | ecosystem: Environmental > Terrestrial > Soil > Wetlands | place: USA... | reverse complement strand
GCGTTTCGTTGCACATGATCAGCCCGCGCTGGGGCCGGGCGTTCTTCGAGACGAGCTCAACGGGCGTGTCCGCGCCGACCCACCGCGCACCGTGCAGAGCGGAGGCCGCGGCCCCCGCGATCACCGCCCGCCGGCGCGACCAGAGCCAGGCGCCGAGGATTCGGTCATCCAGCGACGGCTCGTGCCGCTTCGGGATGTAGACATCGCGAAAGATCGGCCGATACCACCGGCGCAGCTGGTATTCGGTCAACGTGGCGGCTGCGATCGCTTCGCCGCCTAAGAACACCTCCCCCATGAGGAGATGGTGGACGGGACCACCGACAGGTTCACCGAAATCGACGCCAGCGCGAAGAAGTTCGAGTGGGCGTCACGGTAGCGTCGATCTCGGCGGAAAGAGGGGCCTCGGCTCAGACGTCGCTCGAGTAGCGGATCCCGCCGTCGGGGATGGAGACACCGGGCCAGACCCGGGCGCCGCGCAGCAGCTCGCAGCGGGCGCCGATGTCGGCGCCGTCGCCGATCACCCCGTCGCGGATCAGCGCCCGAGGACCGATGCGCACGCCGAAGCCGATGATCGAGCGCTCGATCACGCTGCCGGCCTCGACCTTGGCGCCGTCGAAAATGACCGCCCCGTCCAGCCGGACGCCGGGGCCGATCTCGGCGCCGCGCCCGACGACCGTGCCGCCGACCAGCACCGCGCCCGGCGCCACCGCCGCACCGTCGTGCACCAGCTGTTCGCCGCGGTGGCCGTGCAGGGCCGGCGACGGGGCGATCCCGCGGACCAGGTCCGCCGATCCGCGGACGAAGTCTTCCGGGGTGCCCATATCGCGCCAGTAGGTGGCGTCGACGTAGCCGCAGACCTTGACGTCGGCGTCGGAGAGCAGGGCCGGGAACACCTCGCGCTCCACCGAGACCTCGCGGCCCCTGGGGATCCGGTCGATGACGGCGCGTTCGAAGACATAGCAGCCGGCGTTGATCTGGTCGGTCGGCGGATCCTGGGTCTTCTCGAGAAACGCCGTGACGCGGCCGTTTTCGGTGGGCACGCAGCCGAACGCCCGCGGGTCGCCCACGCGCACCAGGTGCAGGGTGACGTCGGCGCGCTCGTCCTCATGGAATTCGAGCAGCTGACCCAGGTCGGCGCCGGACAACACGTCGCCGTTGAACACCATCACGGTGTCGTGACGCAGGTGGCCGGCGACGTTGGCGATGCCGCCGCCGGTGCCCAGCGGACTCTCCTCGGTCACGTATTCCATCTGCAGGCCCAGCTTGGAGCCGTCGCCGAATTCGGCCTCGAACACCTGGGGCTGATATGACGTGCTCAGGATGACGTGCCCGATGCCGGCCGCGGCGATCCGCGACAGCAGGTGGGTCAGGAACGGCAGCCCGGCGGTGGGCAGCATCGGCTTCGGGGCCGAGAGCGTCAGCGGCCGCAGCCGGGTGCCCTTGCCCCCCACCAGGACCACGGCGTCGACGTCAGGGCCTGCCACTTCAGGGCCCTCCTTCCGCCAGGTTCCGTTTCCGGCTGCGCAGCGAACTGCGCACCATCAGGCGCGAACGCGCCGCCAACGAGGCCCGCAGCGTCCAGCGCAGCGGCGCGCGCCACCGACCGGAATTCCGATCGGCCAAGAATAAATACGTGCTTTTGTGATGGGCCGCAAGGTGGCTCGCCGGGTCGTGTCCGGTGGAGTGACCCTTGTGGTGCAGGACTTCCGCGGACGGCACGTAGACGCTCAGCCAGCCCGCCTTGCCCAGCCGGTCGCCCAGGTCGACGTCCTCCATGTACATGAAGTAGCGCTCGTCGAAGCCGCCGACCTGGCTGAAGGCCGACCGCCGCACCAGCAGGCACGACCCCGACAACCAGCCCACCGCCCGTTCGCTGGGCTCCAGCCGCTCCTGGCGGTATGCCGCCGTCCACGGGTTGGCCTTCCAGAACGGCCCGATCACCGCGTGCATGCCGCCGCGGATCAGGCTGGGCAGGTGGCGCGCCGACGGATACACCGACCCGTCCGGATCCCGGATGAGCGGGCCCAGGGCGCCGGCGTGCGGCCAGCGGGTGGCGGCGTCCAGCAGGGCGTCGATGCTGCCCGGGCCCCACTGCACGTCGGGGTTGGCCACGATCACCCAGTCGTCGTCGACCCCACCAACCTCGGACAGCTGCGCCACCGCGCGGTTCACGGCCGTCCCATACCCGAGGTTGGCCCCGGTCTCGAAGAGCCGCACGTTCGGGTAGCGCTCGACCGCGGCCTGCGGGGTTCCGTCGGTGGAGCCGTTGTCGGCCAAAAGCACGCTGACGGGGCGCTCGGTGGCCAGCGACAAGGAGGCCAGGAACCGCTCCAGGTGCGGGCCCGGCGAGTAGGTCACCGTCACGACCGGCAGGATGTCAGTCACGCGTAGAGGGTAACGGTCGGTCACTGCCCGCTGCGGCCAGCGCCGCGACAAGCGCAGCGCGCCAGGGTCTTAGCGGCGTCAGGCCCGCCGCGGCGGACTCCCGGGAGCCCAGCGCGGAGTAGGTCGGCCGCGGCGCCGGGCGCGGAAACTCATCGGTGCTGACGGGCCGCACCCGCTCGGGGTCGGCGCCGGACTCCTCGAACACCGCGCGGGCCTGCTCGAAGCGGGACACCGCACCCTCGTTGGCGGCGTGCAGGATGGGGCCGGGCACGCCCTCGTCGGCGACCTGCAGCAGCGCGACGGCCAGGTCGGCCACGTAGGTCGGAGACCCGACCTGGTCGTCGACGACGTTCACCGGTCCGTCCCCGGCGGCCAGGCGGCGCATGACGGCGACGAAGTCCTTGCCGGTTCCGCCGGTGTAGAGCCAGGCGGTCCGGACGATTATCCCGTCCCGGGCCCCCGGCAGCGCCGCCAGGACGGCGTTTTCGCCGGCGAGCTTGCTCAGCCCGTAGACGCCGCGCGCGTCGGTTTCGTCGCTCGGCTCGTAGGGTCGGGGCGGCCCGCCGTCAAAGTTGCCGCTGAAGACGTAGTCGGTGGAGACGTGGATCAGGCGGGCGCCGACCCGCGCGCACGCCCGCGCGAGGATTTCCGGCCCGGTCGCGTTGACCGCGTATGCGCGTGCCTGGTCGCTCTCGGCGCCGTCGACGTCGGTGTAGGCCGCGCAGTTGATGACCACGTCGCCGTTGCGGATGATCCGTTCGGCCGCCGCCGGGTCGGTGATGTCCCACTGCGCCGACGCCAGCGCGAGCACCTCGCGCCCCCGCTCGCTCGCCAGCGCGGCCAAACAGCTGCCCAGTTGCCCCCCGGCTCCAGTGATCGCGATTCTTTCCGACCTGCCCGACATGTGTCGAGTTTGGCACGGCGCGGGCACGCCGCCCCCGGCTACCCGCGAAGCGGCTGTGTCGCAAGTAACCTAGTGTGATGCCTGTGCAACGTGTGCTTCGTGTGGTTGCCAGTGTCCTGACCACCGCGGTCGTCGTCGGCACCGGAATGGCCTGGGGCAATGTCCGGTCCTTCGAGGACGGCATCTTCCACATGTCCGCGCCCTCGCTGGGCAAGGGCGGCGACGACGGCGCGATCGACATCCTGCTGGTCGGGCTGGACAGCCGCACCGATGCGCACGGCAACCCGCTGTCCCAGGAGGAGCTGGCCACCCTGCGGGCCGGCGACGAGGAAGCCACCAACACCGACACGATCATCCTGATCCGGATACCGAACAACGGGAAGTCGGCCACCGCGATCTCGATCCCCCGGGACTCCTACGTCGCGGCCCCCGGCCTGGGCAAGACCAAGATCAACGGCGTCTACGGCCAGACCAGGGAGGCCAAGCGGGCCAGCCTCGTCAAGGCCGGCGCTTCCGCCGCCGAAGCGGCGGCCCAGGGCACCGAGGCCGGCCGCGAGGCCCTGATCAAGACCGTCGCCGACCTCACCGGCGTCACCGTCGACCACTACGCCGAGATCGGCCTGCTCGGTTTCGCGTTGATCACCGACGCGCTCGGCGGCGTCGACGTCTGCCTCAAACAGCCTGTTTTCGAACCGCTTTCGGGCGCCGACTTCCCGGCCGGACAGCAACGGCTCGACGGCCCGGAGGCGCTCAGCTTCGTGCGCCAGCGCCACGACCTGCCGCGCGGCGACCTGGACCGCGTGGTGCGCCAGCAGGTGGTGATGGCGTCGCTGGCCCACCGGGTCATCTCCGGCAAGACGCTGTCCAGCCCCACCACTGTGCGCCGGCTGGAGGCGGCCGTCCAGCGCTCGGTGGTGATCTCCTCGGGTTGGGACGTCATGGATTTCGTCCAGCAGATGCAGAAGCTGGCCGGCGGCAACGTCGCCTTCGCCACCGTCCCGGTGCTCGACGGGGCCGGCTGGAGCGACGACGGCATGCAAAGCGTGGTGCGGGTGGACCCGCACCAGGTACAGGAGTGGGTCGCCGGCCTGCTGCACGACCAGGCCCAGGGCAAGACCGAGGAACTGGCCTACACCCCGGCGAAGACCACCGCCAGCGTGGTCAACGACACCGACATCAACGGCCTGGCGGCGTCGGTGTCAGAGGTGTTGAGCGCCAAGGGATTCGCCACCGGCACCGTCGGCAACAATGACGGCGGCCACGTCAAGAGCAGCCAGGTGCGCGCCGCCAAGACCGACGACCTCGGCGCGCAGGAGGTCGCCAAGGAGCTCGGCGGCCTGCCGGTCGTCGCCGACCCCTCCCTGCCGCCCGGCTCGGTCCGGGTGGTGCTGGCCAACGACTACACCGGGCCCGGCTCGGGGCTGTCGGGCGGCGGCGGCTCCGCCGTGTCCGCCCGGGTGTCGAACGCCGGGGCCTTCCCGGCACCGGGGGCCGACCCGAACGTGCCGCCGCCGTCGCCGATCCTCACCGCCGGCTCCGACAAGCCCGAGTGCATCAACTGAGCACGCTCGCCGGCGCCATCCTGGACCCGATGCTGCGGGACGACCCGGTCGGCCCGCGCATCACCTACTACGACGACGCGACCGGCGAGCGGATCGAGTTGTCCGCGGCGACCCTGGCCAACTGGGCCGCCAAGACCGGCAACCTGTTGCGCGACGAGCTGGGCGCCAGCCCGGAAAGCCGGGTCGCGATCCTGCTGCCGGCGCACTGGCAGACGGCGGCCGTCCTGTTCGGGGTGTGGTGGATCGGGGCCGAGGCGGTGCTCGACGGCCCCGCCGACCTGGCGCTGTGCACCGCGGAGCGGCTCGACGAGGCGGACGAAACGGGCGCCGGCGAGGTGGCGGTGCTGTCGCTGGACCCGTTCGGCCGGCCGGCACCGGACGTGCCGATCGGCGTGACCGACTACGCCACCGCCGTGCGGGTCCACGCCGACCAGATCGTCGGCGAACGCCGCCCGGGTCCCGCGCTGGCCGGACGCTCGGTGGACGAGGTCCTGGCCGATTGCCGAAGATCCGCCGCCGCAAGGGGATTGACGGCCGCGGACCGGGTGCTGTCCAGCGCGTCCTGGACGCGACCCGGCGATCTGGTGGACGGCCTGCTGGCAATCCTGGCCGCCGGCGCGTCGCTGGTGCAGGTGGCCAACCCCGACCCGGCGGCGCTGCAGCGCAGGATCGAGACGGAAAAGGTCACCCGGGTCCTCTAGGGCCCGGCGAGCGTCACATGCGGCGTCGTCGCGGGCCGCGGCGCCCACCGCGTCGCGTCCGCCCGATCCGGTGGAAGGCGTCGAGCAGATCGAGTTCGCGGCCGAGGGCATCGGCGAGCGTGTCGATCCGGGGAACGGCGCGGCGGCAGCCCGTCAATCCGAACGAGACCTGGTGATTGATGCTCGTGCAGGTGATGTTGAGGGCCTGGCCGTCGGCCACGACCGACAGCGGGTACAGCGCATCGAAGCGGGCGCCGTTCCAGTACAGCGGGTCCTCGGGTCCCCGGACGTTGGAGATCATCACGTTCGGCGGGCGCAGCGGTCCGGCCGCGCGGCCCAGCGCGACGGCGAGCGCGAGCGGGGTGGCGCCGAGCGCGCTCATCGCCAGCACCTGCGTCCGGGTTCGGCCCGCCAACGCCGCCTTTCCCTCGCGCATGCTGGCCTGCACGGCCGCCAGCCGCTCGGCGGGGTCGGCCAGGTGTGTGCCCAGGCAGCAGGCCAGCGTCCCGATCTTGTTGCCCGGCACCGGGTCTGGCGCGCCGAAGGGTTCGTCGCCACGCAGCGAGACAGGCACGGTCGCCATCAGCGACGAGCCCGGCAGCGCGTGCCGGGCGAGAAGATAGCGGCGCAGCGCCCCTCCGCACATGGCGAGCACGACGTCGTTGAGGGTCGCGTCGGTGTGCTTGGCGACCAGCCGCAGCCGATCGATCGCGAAGCTGCGGCCGGCGAAGGACCGCGCGCCCTCGATCGCCACATTGAACGGCGTGCGCGGGGCGGTCAGGGTCAGCGGACCGCCGCGCCGGCGCGCCGCCCGCCAGGCCGTGTCGGCCAGCGCCGGCGGAACGCTCGCCAGGTCGCGGGCCGCGGCGAACACCCGCCGGGCGGCGGCCAAGGGCCCGACGCCGGGGGCCGGCGCGTTTGCGCCGGCGTTCGGTGCGCGCCCGGTCACCTCCCACAGGGCCGGCATCCCGCGCCGATCGGGGTCCGGGCCGACGGTTTGCCGCAGCAGGTGCATCGTCGAGACGCCGTCGGCCAGCGCATGGTGGATCTTCAGGTAGAGGGCGTACTGACCGTCTCCGAGGCCTTCGATCACATGCATTCGCCACAGCGGGCGGGACCGGTCCAGCGTTTCGGCGTGCAGCTCGGACACCGTGTCCCACAGCAGGTTTCGGGCGCCCGGCCGCGGCAGCGCGCTGACCCGGACGTGGTAATCCAGGTCGACCGCGGCGTCGGTGTGCCAATACCACTGACCGAGCGAGCCAACCGAGCGGCGCGGCCGCCGCCGCCACAGCGGTGCCACCCGATCGCGATCCACGGCGGCGGCGAACGCGTCTCGCGCAAAGCTCGGGCCGGCGCCGTCCGGCGGGCTCAGCAGCGCGAGCGCGCCCACGTGCATCGGCCGGTTGGCCGTCTCGGCGGCCAGGAACACCGCATCTGCGGGCGCAATGGGAAAAGCCATGAACGGCAGCACCTTTCGGTAAACCGAAATGTCCCGCCGCGCGGTTGTCCCTCCCACGGAACATGGGGTATCGATTGCCGCCACCTGCTAGACGGCAGAGCCCGCCGATGAGTGACGAGCGCCCGTTAACCATAGGCTCAATGCCGGGGGTGGGCAATGGTCAACGGCCGAAGACGCATGTTGATATCGCAATATTTCAATGTTAACGTCGTGCGAGCATGGGCCGACGCGGCAATGACTGGAGGGTTGAGGCGATGGCGGTGTACGGGCTCTTGGCGAAGGCGGCGGGGACGGTGGTCACCGGCCTGGTCGGCGTGACGGCCTACGAGGTGGTGCGCAAGGCCATGGCCAAGGCGCCACTGCACGAGACCGCGGTGTCGGCCGCGGAACTGGGGCTGCGCGGCACCCGCAAGGCCGAGGAGGCCGCCGAGTCGGCGCGCCTCAAGCTCGCCGACGTCATGGCCGAGGCCCGCGAGCGCATCGGCGAGGAAGCGCCCACTCCGTCGGTCGCCGACACCCACGAGCACTGATCGCTTGACACAGGCGGAAGGCCCCGCGCTGCAGGTGCTTTCGGATGCGGCCGGGCGCATGCGGGTGTCGGTCGGGTGGGTGCGCGGCGACCCCCGGCGTGCCGTGGCGGTCGAGGAGGCCGTAGCGGCCATAGCCCAGCAGCAGGGCGTGCGCGCCGTGCACGCCTACCCGCGCACCGGTTCGGTGGTCGTCTGGTATTCGCCCCGGCGCTGCGACCGCCAAGCGGTGCTGGACGCGATCGGCGGTGCCGCGCACGTCGCCGCCGAGCTGATCCCGGCGCGCGCGCCGCATTCGTCGGAGATCCGCAACACCGATGTGCTGCGCATGGTGATCGGCGGGGCGGCGCTGGCCCTGCTCGGCGTGCGCCGCTACGTGTTCGCCCGGCCGCCGCTGCTCGGCCCGAGCGGCCGGCTGTTCGCCACCGGGGTCACCGTCTTCACCGGCTACCCCTTCCTGCGCGGCGCTCTGCGCTCGCTGCGCTCGGGCCGGGCCGGCACCGACGCGCTCGTCTCGGCGGCCACCGTGGCGAGCCTGGTGTTGCGGGAGAACGTCGTCGCCCTGACCGTGCTGTGGCTGCTCAACATCGGCGAGTACCTGCAGGACCTCACCCTGCGGCGGACCCGGCGGGCCATCTCCGAATTGCTGCGCGGCAGCCAGGACACCGCGTGGATCCGGCTGACGGACGGCCAAGAGGTTCAGGTGCCCATCGACAGCGTGCAGATCGGCGACGAGGTGGTGGTCCACGACCACGTGGCGATACCGGTGGACGGCGAGGTGGTCGACGGCGAGGCCATCGTCGACCAGTCCGCGGTCACCGGCGAAAACCTGCCCGTCAGCGTCACGGTCGACTCGCGGGTGCACGCCGGCTCGGTCGTGGTGCGCGGACGCCTCGTGGTGCGCGCCCGCGCCGTCGGCAACCAGACCACCATCGGCCGCATCATCGCCCGGGTCGAGGAGGCCCAGCACGACCGGGCGCCGATCGAGACGGTCGGCGAAAACTTCTCCCGCCGTTTCGTTCCCACCTCGTTGATCGTCTCGGCCGTCACCCTGGCCGTCACCGGCGACGTCCGCCGGGCGATGACCATGCTGCTGATCGCGTGCCCGTGCGCGGTGGGCCTGGCCACCCCGACCGCGATCAGCGCGGCGATCGGCAACGGCGCGCGCCGCGGCATCCTGATCAAGGGCGGGTCACACCTCGAACAGGCGGGTCAGGTCGACGCGATCGTGTTCGACAAGACCGGAACCCTGACCGTCGGGCGTCCGGTGGTCACCAACATCGTTGCGATGCATAAGGATTGGAAACCCGAGCAGGTGCTGGCCTATGCGGCCAGCTCGGAGATCCACTCCCGTCATCCGCTGGCCGAGGCGGTGATCCGCTCCACCGAGGAGCGCCACATCAGCATCCCGCCGCACGAGGAGTGCGAGGTGCTGGTGGGACTGGGCATGCGCACCTGGGCCGACGGCCGGACCCTGCTGCTGGGCAGCCCCTCGCTGTTGCGCGCCGAGAAGGTGAAGGTGCCGAAGAAGGCCTCGGAATGGGTGGACAAGCTGCGGCGCCGGGCCGAGACGCCGCTGCTGCTCGCCGTGGACGGCACGCTGGTCGGCCTGATCAGCCTGCGCGACGAGGTGCGGCCCGAGGCGGCCGACGTGCTGAACGAGTTGCGGGGCAACGGGATTCGCCGGATCGTCATGCTGACGGGTGACCATCCCGACATCGCCGAGGTGGTCGCCTCCGAGCTGGGCATCGACGAGTGGCGCGCGGAGGTGATGCCGGAGGACAAGCTCGCCACGGTGCGCGAGCTGCAGGACGCGGGCTTCGTCGTCGGCATGGTCGGCGACGGCATCAACGACGCCCCCGCGCTCGCCGCCGCCGACATCGGTATCGCGATGGGTCTGGCCGGGACCGACGTGGCCGTCGAGACCGCCGATGTGGCGCTGGCCAACGACGATCTGCATCGCCTGCTCGACGTCCGGGACCTGGGCGCGCGGGCGGTGGACGTCATCCGCGAGAACTACGGCATGTCCATCGCCGTCAACGCCGCCGGGCTGATCATCGGTGCGGGCGGCGCGCTTTCGCCCGTCGTGGCCGCGATATTGCACAACGCGTCGTCGGTGGCCGTGGTGGCCAACAGCTCACGGCTGATCCGGTACCGCCTGGACTGATTGCGGCGCTTGGCCGTTGAGCAGGCGTTTGAGCACCTTCCCGCCGGCGTTGCGGGGCAGCGTGTCGACGAACAGCACATCGCGAGGAATCTTGAAGCGCGCCAACCGATTCCGCACATATTCTTTGACATCGTGCTCACTCAGGGACGCGCCCGGCCTCAGCACGATGTAGGCGCGCAGCCGCTGCCCGAACTCCTCGTCGCCGACGCCGACGACCGCGACGTCGAGGATTTCGGGATGGTGCGCGAGCGCCTCTTCGACCTCGCCGGGGTAGACGTTCTCCCCGCCGGAGACGATCATCTCGTCGTCGCGGCCGTCGATGAACAGCCTGCCGGCCGCATCGAAATGACCGATGTCGCCGGTGGACATCAGGCCCTGGATCGACTCCTTGGTGCCGCCGCCGGTGTACCCCTCGAAGGCCAGCACGTTGCCGACGAAAATCCGCCCCGGCGTCCCGGCGGGAGCCTCGCGCCCCTCGCCGGTGAACACCTTGACGACCGACCCGGGCACCACCGCACCGACGCACCCGGGCTCGACAGCCAGGTCGGCGGGCGTGGCGATGGTGGCGTAGGCGACCTCGGTGGAGCCGTACATGTTGTAGACGATGGGCCCCAGCGCCCGCAGGGCTCGGGTGGCAAGCGGGGCGCCGAGCTGCGATCCACCGACGAACACGATGCGCAACGAGGACAGATCGTGCTCGGCGAGGGTCGACCAGCCCAGGTCGAGAATGCGCCGCAGCATGACCGGCACGACGATCATGGCGCTGGCCCGGCGCGCGGCCACGCTCGCCACGGCCCGCTCGGCATCGAAGTGGCGGCGTAGCACCAGCGTCGAGCCCAGCACCATCGCGTACATCGCATGGCTGAAACCCATCGAATGAAACAGCGGCACGCAGCATTCGGTGACTTCCCGGCCCCGGAACGGCACCTTGCCGAGCAGGCCGCCGACCGGTATCAGCGAGTAGGGCTCGGAGCGCAGGGCGCCCTTGGGGACGCCGGTCGTCCCGCTGGTCGAGATGACGATCTTGGGCCGGCCACCGGAACCGGGCGGCGGGCTGGGATCGCCGCGCTGGATCAGCGCGTCCAGCGTGTCGGCATCCGGCGTGTCTGCCCAGGCGCGCAGGCGGCCCAGCCGCGGATGGACGCCGGCGACGACGGCGCCGTACTCCTCGTCGTACACCAGGAGGTCGGCGCCTTCGCGGGCCATCATCTCGGCGAGCTGCGTGTGGCCGAAGCCCGTGTTGAGCAGGAGCACACCGGCACCGCACTTGGCCGCCGCGTACACCGCTTCCAGGAAGCCCCGGTGATTGCCCGCCAGGATGGCCACGCTAGCGCCCGGGCCGAGCCCGCACCGGCGCCACTCGTTGGCCAGTGAGTTGGTCCGCTCGTCCAGCCCACCGAAGGTCAGCGGTCCGCGCTCGTCGATCAGCGCCAGCCCGTCGCGGTCCCGGGCGGCCGCGATCACCGTCGCCGCACCCAACAGGCCGTAGCGCTCGAGGGCCCGGAGCACCGCCACGATCCGGCCGGGTGGCATCAGTCGCAGACCCCCGGACCGCGCATACGTCAGCAGTGACGAGGTTTCCAGTCCGAGACGCCTGAGCAGTTTTGCGGCCATTGCCTTGACTCTGCAGGTCGACCGTGGCGCCGATAAGGGCGCAACGCCACCACCGGCGGGGTCTTTGGTCACAGTTATTGTGGCTAACCAGTAGACCGGAGAAGGGGAGACATGGCACGCACCGACAACGACACGTGGGACCTGGCGACCAGCGTGGGAGCCACCGCCACCATGGTGGCCGCGGGCAGGGCCCGGGCGACCCGGGACGCGCTGATCGACGACCCGTTCGCCGAGCCGCTGGTGCGCGCAGTCGGCGTCGACTTCTTCAGCCGCTGGGCCGCCGGCGACCTCGACTCCGCCGACGTCGACGTGCCCGGCGCCCCGTGGGGCATGCAGCGCATGACCGACATCCAGGCGGCGCGCACGCGCTACATCGACGCGTTCTTCGCCCGGGCTCAGCAGGACGGCATCCGCCAGGTGGTCATCCTGGCCTCCGGCCTGGACGCCCGCGCGTACCGGCTGCCCTGGGCGGCGGGCACCACGGTGTTCGAAATCGACCAGCCCCGGGTCATCGAGTTCAAGGCCGCCACGATCGGCGATCTCGGCGCCAAGGCCACGGCCGACGTGCGGGCCGTGCCGATCGACCTGCGCCACGACTGGCCGTCGGCGCTGCGGCGCGCCGGCTTCGACACCGCCCGCCCCGCCGCGTGGGCCGCCGAGGGCCTGCTGGGCTTCCTGCCGGCCGACGCCCAGGATCGGCTGCTGGACAACGTCACCGAGCTCAGCGCCGACGGCAGCCAGCTGGTGGCCGAGGTCTTCCTGAACTCGGGGGCCAACCTGGAGGCGCTGAACGCCGCGACCCGGAAATGGCAAGAAAACGGCCTCGACGTCGAGCTGCAGAACCTGGGCTTCCCCGGCGACCGCAACGACGTCGCGGCCTACCTGGAAGGCCGCGGCTGGCGACCGGTTCGCACCTCACTGAATCAGCTGTTGGGCGACAACGGATTACCGCTGCAATCCACCGACGACCACGACCCCTTCAATCAGAACTACTACTGCACCGCGGTGCTGCACAGGGCAGGCTGAAGGAAGGCCCCACGATGGCAGACAGGCCAAACACCAAGCCCGCCAAGCCACTTGACGGGTACCGGGTGCTCGACTTCACCCAGAACGTGGCCGGGCCGCTGGCCGGGCAGGTGCTGGCCGACCTCGGCGCCGACGTCATCAAGGTCGAGGCGCCGGGCGGTGAGGCGGCCCGGCAGATCACCGCGGTCCTGCCCGGCCGCCCGCCGCTCGCAACGTATTTTCTGCCCAACAACCGGGGCAAGAAGTCGGTCACGGTGGACCTGACCACCGAGGACGGCAAGAAGCAGATACTGCGGCTCGCCGACACAGCGGACGTTGTGCTGGAAGGGTTTCGGCCCGGGGTCATGGAACGAATGGGCCTGGGCCCCGACGACCTTCGGTCGCGCAATCCCAGGCTGATCTACGCGCGCCTCTCGGCCTACGGCGGCAACGGCCCCAACGGCAGCAGGCCGGGCGTCGACCTGATGGTCGCCGCCGAGGCGGGCATGACCACCGGAATGCCCACGCCGGACGGCAAGCCGCAGATCATCCCGTTCCAGCTCGTCGACAACGCCAGCGGTCACGTGCTGGCCCAGGCCGTGCTGGCCGCGCTGCTCAACCGCGAACGGCACGGGGTGGCCGATACGGTCCGGGTCGCCATGTACGACGTCGCGGTCGGGCTGCAGGCCAACCAGCTCACGATGCACCTGAACAAGCCGAGCGAGGCGCCCGAGCCGAAACCGGACCCGGAACCAAAACCCAAGAAGCGCAAGGGGGTTGGCTTCGCCACCCAGCCATCGGACGCCTTCAGAGCCGCCGACGGCTACCTGGTGATCAGCGCGTACGTGCCCAAGCACTGGGCGAAGCTGTGCCAGATCATCGGCCGGCCTGAGCTCATCCAGGACGAGCGGTTCGTCGACCAGCGCGCCCGGGCGCTGAACTACCCCGAGCTCACCGAGGAGCTGGAGTCCGCGCTGGCCGCCAAGGCGGCCGCCGAATGGGTGGAGCTGCTGCAGGAGGGCGGCCTGATGGCCTGCCTGGCCTACACCTGGAAGCAGGTCGTCGACACCCCGCTGTTCGCCGAGAACCAGCTCGCGCTGCGGGTCGGCAGCGGTGACCCGGACACCGGGGCCATCACGGTGATCCGCACCCCGGCACGCTACTCGAGCTTCGACGCCGCGGCCACCGATCCCCCGCCCGCCCCGGGGCAGCACAACGAGGAGTTTCTCACCGCATCGGAGGGCACGTCGTAGGCCCGCCGCCTACAGGCCCGGAAGCCGCACCACCTGAATGAAGAACTCGTCGATCTGCCGCACCGCGTTGATGAACTGGTCGAGGTCGACCGGCTTGGTGACGTAGGCGTTGGCGTGCAGTTCGTAGCTGCGCAGGATGTCCTCCTCCGCCGAGGAGGTGGTCAGCACGACGACCGGGATGCGGGCCAGATCCGGATCGGACTTGACCTGCTCCAGCAGCTGCCGGCCGTCGTATTTCGGCAGGTTCAGGTCGAGCAGGATCAGGTCGGGCCGGGGCGCACCGTCGAAGGGGCCGCGCCGGTAGAGGAAGTCCAGGCCCTCCTCCCCGTCGTGCGCGACGTGCAAATTGTTCTTGAGCTTGTTGTGCTCGAACGCTTCCCGGGTGATGAGCTCATCGCCCGGGTCGTCCTCGACGAGCAGGATTTCGATTGCTCTACCGGCCGATGCCGCTGATGTCATTCGTGGGCTCCTTGCGAAGTGGCTGGGCTTGGCGCGCCCGCGCCCACGGGCGCGGGAACGGGCAGGGTGAACCGCAAGCGGGTCCCGTCGGTGTAGGACGTGTCGACCCAGATGGCGCCGCCGTGGTGCTCGACGATCTTCTTGCACAGCGCAAGGCCGACACCGGTGCCGGAGTACACCTCGCGGCCGTGCAGGCGCTGGAAGATGACGAAGACCTTCTCGGTGAACTCTTCGGCGATGCCAATTCCGTTGTCCGACACGCTGATTAGCCACTCGTCACCGTGCTCGCCGGTGCGCAGTTCGCAGTCGATGACGACGCGCGGCCGGCGGTCCTTGTGCCGGAACTTGATCGCGTTGCCGATCAGGTTCTGCCACAGCATCGTCAGCAGCGTGGGATCCCCGATGATCTGCGGGAGGGGCCGGGGCGGCCGCACGATCTCCGCGTCGGTTTCCTCGATCGCTGCGGCGAGGTTGGCCAGCCCGGCATCCAGCGCCGTGTCGAGTTCGACCTCGGTTTGCATGGTGCCCAGCCGGCCGACACGCGAGAAGGTGAGCAGGTCGTTGATCAGCACCTGCATGCGCTTGGCCCCGTCGACGGCGAATCCGATGTATTCGATCCCGCGGCCGTCGAGCTGGTCGCCGTATCGCTTTTCCAGCAACTGGCAGAACGAGGCGACCTTTCGCAGCGGTTCCTGCAGATCGTGCGACGCAACGTAGGCGAACTGCTCGAGTTCGGCGTTCGAACGCCGCAACTCGGCCGCCTGCTCGTCCAGAAGCGTTCGGGCCGAGCGTGATACCTCAAGCTCCTCGACGAGCCGTTCCCGCATGTTCTCCACGTCGATGGCCATATCGCGGATGTCCCGGGGCCGCCTCGGCGGGGAAATGGTTTCGCCGAAGTTGCCCTGGGTGATCCGCCGGCACGCGGCGGCCAGCGCCGCGATCGGGCGGGTGACCGTGTCGCGCATCAAGAGTCCGAGCGCGGCGGCCGTCCCGAAGAACAGCAACACCATTGCCCCCAGCACCCTGTCGCGCCAGGCGTCGGTGTGTTGGAGATCGTCGGCCGCGCGCGTCCATGCCGCAGCCAGGTTCGCGTTCTGCGTGTCGAAAAGCGTGCGCAGGTGGTCGAATTCGGCCTTACCGCGTTCGGCCGCCGGGCGGTTCGTGACATTGCGGCCATTCGGGGCCACGCTCTCGATCAATGGCTCGGCATAGGTCGCCCGCCAGTTGGCGGCGGCCTTCTCGATCGCGTCGAGATCCGCGATCAGGTCGGGGCGCCGGCTCAGCCGGTGCCGGATTTCGGCGCCGGCCGCCTGTTCCTCGTGTTGCCCGTCGTAGTACGGGGTGAGGAACTGGCGATCGTCGCTGATCAGATAACCGCGAATGCCGGTTTCCTGGTCCCGAAGCGCCGCCTGCAGCTGACAGGCGGCCACGCGCGCCGGCTGGATGCCGTCGATCACCCCACGCGACATCTGGTCGGTGCGGTGCAGCAACGCCCAACCGACCAGCGCGCCGGCGAGCACCATCACCCCCATGGTGGACAGCACCAGGAACTGCCATCCGCGCACGGTGAGCTGCGCCAGGCGCGGCGGCTGCGGGGCGGGGCTCACGCCGTCGTCCGCCCGACCCGCAGCACGGCGATGTCATCGGTGAGCCCGCCGCGCGGCTCGGCGAGCTGCTGGGCGCCGTCGATGAGCGCGTCGACGAACGGCGCTCCGGGCAGGTGCGCGTGCCTGCGCGCCAGCGCGAGCAGGCCATCCTCCCCCAGACGTTGGTTGCCCTGGCCCGAATATCCCTCGAAGAGCCCGTCGGTCAGCAGGAGCAGCCCCTGGCCCGTCGGCAGCTCCAGCTCGTGCCGCGGCCAGTCGTCGGCGTGCAGGCCCAGCGCCGGGCCGGCCGGCGGCTCGACCCATTCGACCCCGGCGCCGTCTTGCAGCAACATCCCGGGATGACCGGCGCGCACCGCGGTGACGCGCGGGCTGTCGGGGTGGATTTCCAGGCTGAGCACCGTCGCGAAGATGCCCGTTCCGGTTCGTTCGGAGTGCAACACGCGTTCGAGCTGCCGCATCAGCTCGACACCCTGCACGCCGGCGAAGGTGAGCGCGCGAAATGCGATGCGCAGCGCCGCGCCCAGGGCCGCCTCGTGCGGTCCATGGCCGGCGACGTCGCCGATCAGGACGTGCACCACCCGGTCGGGCGTCTGCACGACGTCGTAGAAGTCCCCGCACAACAACGCGTCCTCGCGGCTCGGCCGGTAGCGGGCGACGATCTCGACGCCGGGATCGTCCAGCAGCAGCGGCGAGGGCAGCAGGCCTCGTTCCAGCAGCGCGTTCTCGCGGGCCCGGAGCTGGCTGGCGTGCAGGTCGGCGGAGATGAGCTCGGCCCGTTTGCGCTCGATCGCGTAAAGCAGCGCGCGCCGCAGCATCTCGGGCTCGACACGCCCCTTCACCAGGTAGTCCTGGGCCCCGGCCGCCACGGCGGAGGCCCCGAAGTATTCGTCGTTCAGCCCGGTCAGCACGACGATCGGAACGGTGGCGTCGCGCTTGGCGATGCGGTCCAGGGCGTCCATTCCGCTGGCGTCGGGCAGGTGCAGGTCCAGCAGCACGCAGTCGGGCCGCGCCGACGCGAGCTCGCGCTCCGCGTGCGCCATCGACTGCGCCCAGATCACCCGGATGTCGGCGACGGCGTCCGCGATCAGATCTTCCACGAGTACCGCGTCGGCGCGGTCGTCCTCGACCAACAACAACGACAGTGACCGCCAATGCGCCGCCGGGGTGACTGGAGCACGCACCGGCATCAATTCCCGATCGTCCGGGCATGCACTGGGGAAGCCACGTTCCTCAATGGACCTCCAGGCGGCAGTAAGACCCTTTGCTCTTTGTCGACCTTCCGGCTCGACGGCCGGGGCGCCGACATCGACTTTACGTATGGCCTTACCACCCCGAATGGTTTGCCGCGGCAGATCCTATTCGGTGCGGCTGTGGTTCCCAAACCGCCCGTCCTTTCCCGCCGGCCCGACCTGCGGGGATGTCGATCCGCCGGGCCAGGGTGTCACATTGGGGACCCGGCAAGGACTTAGGACCCTACGCCGGCAAGCGGTCCGGCGCGACGATGACATACGAACAAACCTCCTGAGCAAGAAGGAGCCTCTAATGGCAGAAAACAAGCTGACCGAGCAATTCCAAAAAATCTCCACCGCCGCCGAAGACGCCAACGAAAAGATACGCGCCGCAGGCCAGCAGGCTCGCGAGCAGGTCGAGGCGGACGCCTCCCGCGCGCAAGACAAGGCAAAGCAAGCCGCCGACCATCTCAAAGACCGGGCACAAACCGCCCACGACAAGACGTCCGAGCACTGGCAGGACCTTGCCGACAAGTGGAATGACCACATCGCCAAGATCCGCAAGGACCTCAAGAAGAAGAAGGACGAGCACGACGCCAAAGAGATGCGGGCCTATGCCGAGATGGCCGAAGGCTACGCCTACGATGCGATCGACTTCGCGCAGGCCGCGATCTATGAAGCCGAATACGCGGTGCTCGACGCGCTTTCGGCCCGCTCGGCCGCAACCATGATGGCCACCTGAGCGGACTTCCCCGTCAGCCGAGACCGAACACCGTTTCGATCAGGACGACGAACGACAGCAGGCCCACGACGCCGATGCAGACGGTGGCGACGGCCTTGAACACGGGACCGTTCCTGGCCGCGCCGAGCACGCTTGTCCGGTTGGCGAGGATCAGCACGTAAACGAGCAGCATCGGGGTGATGACGCCGTTGAGGACCTGGGCGTTGATGATCAGCGCAACGAGGTTGCCAGGCGCCAGCGCCATCGCGGCGCCAACGACGATTTGCAGGGTGAACAAGGCGTAGAACAGCCTCGCCTCGCGAAACCTGCTCGTCACCGAGCGGACCGTGCCCACGGCGTCGGCGACGGCATAAGAGGTTGACAGCGGAACCACGGACGCGGCGAGCAGCGAGGCCCCGAGCAGGCCGACGCCGAACAACGCCGGTGCGGCCGGCCCGGCCACGGGCCGGAGTGCTTCGGCAGCGTCCCCGGCGGTCGCCAGCGGCCCGCTGCCGCCGATCGCCGCCGCGGTGGCGATGATGATGAACACGCTGATGACATTGCTCCAGATGGAGCCCGTGACCGCGTCGAGGCGCTCGCCGGGGTAGTCGGCGGGCGTGAGGTGTTTATCAACGCACGCCGAGGCCGCATAGAACTGCATGTAGGGAGTGATGGTGGTGCCGATCAGCGCGACCGCGAGCATCAGGAAGGCGTGGCTGGCCAAAAAGTGCGGCCACGCCAGGTTGGCGCCCACTTCCTTCCAGTCGGGGTGGCCGAGGAACGCGGCGATCGGGTAGGCCAGAAACGCCAGGGTCAGAATCAGAAACAGCCGCTCGGCGCGCGAGTAAGTGCCCAGCACCGTCAAGGCCCAGACGAACACCGCGGCTATGGGCACCGAGACCGTCGGGGATACCCCGAAGATCTGCATCGCCGCGCCGACCCCCGCGAACTCGCTGACGGTCAGCCCGGCGTTGGCGATGAGCAACAACAGCATCGCGACGAACGAAGCCCTGACGGAAAACTGCTCGCGGATGAGGCCGCCCAGCCCCTCTCCGGTGTAAACGCCCAGCCGTGAACACATCTCCTGCACGACGACCAGCGCGACGGTCACCAGGACCATCAAAAACAAAGTGCGGTAAGCGAATTGAGATCCCGCGCTGGCGTAGGTGACGATTCCCCCGGCGTCGTTGCCGGCATTGGCGGCGATCAGTCCCGGTCCGAACACCGCCAGCACGGCCAGCACGCGCGGCCACCACCGCCGGCGCCTGCGCAATTCGTGGGGGGCAGGCTGGGGCGTGGTCACGGGCTGTGGTCGATCAACAGCGCCCGCAGGCGAATTCGGTCCGGCTCGTCGAGCTCCGCCAGCAGCGCCTCACGCTGTTCGGGGTCCAGCGCGGCGAGGGCTTCGGCCGCGGCCGCGGGCTGCGCCAGCGCCGCCAACTCCGCCTGCCGCGTGCGGGGCAGATCCGCAAAGATCGCCGCCACGTCCCTGGCCCGCAGCGTCTTCAGGTTGGCCGCCGATTCGCCCAATTGCACCCCGCTGCCCGGGGTGCCTGCGGCCACGGCCGGCCCGGACTCCCACGCGGACGCGGTGTCGGTGAACCGCGGCACGAACGCGTGCAGTTCGGCCCAGTCGATCACCCGATCGACCGGCGGGCACTTCCGGCGCCGGGGCAGCAGCCGCCGGCACAGTGGGCGCAGTCCGACGTCGATCCCCGCAAGTTCCCATCCGTGGGATCCGTTGAGCAGGTACACGTCCGATGCGCGCACCACCTGCACCCCGCCGACGTCCACCAGCTGGCGATCGAGGACGTCGCGGGCGAGCGCGACATCGCCCTCGCGGCGGACCGGGCGCGAGACGACATTCCGGTCCCCTCGCAGGCGCACGCCGGTCTGGCTGAGGATCACGGACTCCCTGTCGATCAGGGCGAAACCATGGCCCACCGGAATCAGAACGCCGGTGACGGGCGGATGGGCGCCGCCGTGGTCCCAGCGCACCACGACGTCGGCGACCTTGCCGACGCGCGTGCCCTGGCTGTCGAGGACCGGACGGCCCAGCAGGTGAGCCAACGCGATCACCTGATCGGCGAACGCCCGACGCGCAATCAAGCGTTCGCGCAACGCCGCCGAGAGCCTGCGCCGCTGCGACGACTTATCGCCGGCCCCCATCACGGACACAAGCTCAACCCGGCGGTGCCAGATCAGGTTCCGGAGCTGACGTCGATGTGCTTTTCGGCGGCGGCGGCTTGCGGCTGCCCCACCGAGACGGTCAGGATGCCGTCACGGTAGGTGACGTTGATGTCTTTCTCGTTCGACCCCGGCGGAAGCGTGACCGAACGAACGAACGACCCGTATGTGAACTCGGATTTTCCGTTGGAGTCGGCCCTGTGGGTGCGGTGCGCCCTGATCGTCACCACCCCGTCACGGGTGGTGACCTTGACGTCTTTGGCGGGGTCGATACCGGGCAGTTCGGCGCGGATCTCGTAGCGCCCGTCTTTCATCCCGTCTTCGAGGCGGATCGGCTGACCGCCGAACATCGGTTGCAACATCGACCAGGGCGGGAATCCGGACAGCCATTGCGGCACTTCGGGCATGCCCGAGAACAGTTCGCCCCCAGGGAAATTCGGCGCCCTCTGCGATTCGGCGGCGGCGCGCGCCGCCGGGCTTTCCCAGGTCGCCACCGCCCAGATGACGAAGACGTCCAATGCGATCAGCACGATCGCCCACACCGGGTAGTGCGGAAGCCATAAGAACTGGATCACGATCGACAGCGAGGCGATGACGATGGCGGCCACGCGCGCCCATGTCGTGCTGAAGAACAGTCCGAAGGCCACCACGGCGACCAGTATCCCCATGATGATGTGGATCCAGCCCCAGGTGTTGTTGTCGAACTCGTAGGCGTACGGCGGTCCCACGACCACCACCTGGTCGTGAGCCAGTACGGAAATGCCCTCAAAAATGGACGCCACCGCGGATATCAGCAGCACGGCGGCCGCCCCGTAGGTCCCGATGCCCGCCACGATTTGCCGGCCTGAATAGTTGTCGCCGTTGGAATGTTGGGCCATGACCGCCTCCTCGACTGCAGGGAATTGCCGGACCGGCTGCGCCGACTTCCTCGATTGCGTGCGCCTGAGGGGCCGCCGCCCGGCGAACATGCCGCTCCGCGAGTAGATTTCCGCCTGTGACGCTCGCAATGTTCGCGCCGATCACACCGCCCGGGTAGGGCATAAAGTCATTTGATGCGGGCCTACGGCGCCGCTGCGTCCGTGGGACACCGACAGATGACCAGCGAACGCGCGCCCACCTCGAGCCGATCCTGCACGGCGCCAACGTGCTTGGGATCGAAGGTGTCGCACACGATCTGCCAGCACCGGGCGGACGCCTCGGCGGGCGTTGCGGGCAGGGCGAAGGTCATCGGCTCCCACCATCCGTTGATCAGGAGCAGGAAATCGTCGTCGAGCAGCGGCACGCCGTCTGCACCGCAGTCCGGATCGGTGCGGCCGTCTACCATCATGGCCACGCCGCGCGCGAATGGGTCCGTCCAGTCTTGTTCGGTCATCGCAGTGCCCGACGGCGTCATCCAGCGTAGGTCGGCGGCGGCCGAGCCGACCAGGAAGCGGCGGCGCCGGAAGATCGGGTGGCCAAGCCGCAGCGCGATCAGGTCGGTGGTGAAAGACAACAGCTCGTCGTCGATCGCCGACCAGTCGAACCAGCTGATCTCGTTGTCCTGGCAGTAGGCGTTGTTGTTGCCGCGCTGGGTGCGGCCGAATTCGTCACCGCCGGAGAGCAGGGGCACACCCGCCGACAGCAGCAGCGTCGCCAGCAGGGCGCGTTCCTGCCGGGCCCGCAGCGCCGCCACCTGCGGGTCGGTGGTCGGGCCTTCCACGCCGCAGTTCCAGGACCGGTTGTCGTCCGTGCCGTCGCGGTTGCCTTCGAGATTGGCGTCGTTGTGTTTGTCGTTGTAAGACACCAAGTCGGTCAGGGTGAAGCCGTCGTGAACGGTGATGAAATTGACCGACGCGCTGGGGCGGCGGCCCTCTTCGCGCCCGCCGTACAGGTCGGCAGAACCGCACAGCCGGGTGGCGTAGTCGCCCAGTAGCCCGTCGCGGCTTCGCCAGAAGTCGCGCACGGTGTCACGGAAGCGGCCGTTCCACTCGCTCCACAACGGCGGAAACCGCCCCAGGTCGTAGCTGTCGGGCCGTCCGACATCCCACGGTTCGGCGATCAGCTTGACCGCCGAGACCACCGGATCCTGGCTGACCATGGCGAAGAACGCGGCGAAGGGGTCGAAGCCGCCCTGCTGCCTGCCCAGCGTCGGGGCGAGGTCGAACCGGAAACCGTCGACGCCCATCTGCGACACCCAATAGCGCAATGAGTCCATGATCATCCGCAGTGCCACCGGGTGGCCCGTGTTGAGGGTGTTTCCGGTGCCCGTGGTGTCCAGATAGCGGGCCGGGTCGGCGGCATCGAGGCGGTAGTAGGCGGCGTTGTCGAGGCCGCGGTGGCACAGCGTGGGGCCGCCGGTGCCGCCTTCGGCGGTGTGGTTGAACACCACGTCGAGCACCACCTCCAGCCCCGCGGCATGCAACGCGTCGACCATGGCGCGAAACTCGTGTGCCAGGCCCTTCGGCAGGCCCACCCGGACCGTGGCCGAGTACGCGGCATGCGGCGCGAAGAAGCCAATGGTGTTGTAGCCCCAATAGTTGGTCAGCCCCCGCTCCAGCAGAAACTGCTCGGACACGTGGTGATGTACCGGCAGCAGCTCTATTGCCGTGATGCCCAGCCTGACCAGATGGTCCAGGGCCGCCTCATGCGCCAGGCCCGCATACGTTCCCCGTAGCTCCGGCGGGACGCCGGGATGGGAGGCGGTGAAGCCACGCACGTGCACCTCGTAGAGAATCGTGTCGGCCAGCGCACGACCGGGCCGGGATACGGCCGGGGGCATGTCGGGGGCCACCATGCTGCGCGGCACGTGCGCCGCAGAGTCCAAAGAGCTTGGCAGAAGCGGATTTTCGACCGTGAAGTCGAGCACCTCGGGCCCGAAACTGACGTCGCCGACGATGGTGCGCGCATAGGGATCGAGCAACAATTTGGCCGGGTTGTAGCGCATTCCGCGGGCCGGATCGAACGGCCCGTTGACGCGGAAGCCATACAGCTGCCCGGCGCCCACGCCGGGCGCGAACCCATGCCACACGTCGCCGTCGCGATCCGGCAGCACCAATTGTGTTTCCGCACCGTCGCGGTCGAACAGGCACAAGATTACCCCGTCGCCGCCGGATGACACCGCGAAGTTGGTCCCCGCCGCGTCCACGGTGGCGCCCAATGGGGATGGGCGACCGGATAAAATGCTGTGGCTCATCGGGTTCCGTGACGCGATACTCAGTCGGTGCGGGTTAGAACGGTGTCGGGCATCGCCGGAGCGAGGTCGATTCGTGCCGGGAGTCCCCGGTCATGCGGCAGCGTGGGTCATCCTCTGAACTCCGGGCTGCGCGGAATCGAGCGCCCTGCGGGCCTGGAACGACCAGATGATCTGTGCGATCCCGATCGCCACCAGCCAGACCCCGGCTACCAGCGCGAGCACGCTAACGGAATCGAAGGGCCAGGCCAGCACGACGACACCGGCGATGAGACTGATGACCCCGAGGAAGATGTGCCATCCCCGTGCGGGTAGGTCGGGATCGCTGATCGCGAGCGTCGTCTCGGAAGTGCCCTGGAAAAGAAACGAAACCCCGATCCAGATGGCCAGCAAGAGGGTCGCATAACCCTGCCCGAAGTGGCGGAAGGCCAAGACGCCCAAAACTATCGAGAGCGCACCGCTGATGAGCAACAGCGCGCGGCTGCCCACTGGCACGGCGGAGCGCGACGCCAGCACCAGCTGTGCGATGCCCGACACCAACAGGTACGCGCCGAACAGCGCCGACGCGACCACTATCGACTCGTCGGGCCAGACCAACACCACTACGCCCAGGATCACGGTGATCACGCCCCAGGCGAGCATCGATCGCCACAGGTACCCGAGGACGGGGGGCGCTTGTGCGGCGGGCATGTCTTTAGCCCTTCTTCACCAGCCGGTCGGCCTGGCTGCGCGCGAGCTCCGCACGCACAACCGCCCATTCCGCGGCGTCAAGGCAGTAGGAGGCCAGGT